>CEPI01076608.1_pt1 | contig 13474 bp, 8 predicted proteins | sample 530491 | NCBI WGS metagenome assembly CEPI01 (sample SAMEA2620210, study PRJEB7988) | marine metagenome | isolation source: saline water (ENVO:00002010), including | reverse complement strand
GCTGCTCAAAACTCTTATGGTGCAGGTGGTACTTCTTACGGATTGTTCGACAATGACGAAGAAATGGCACTAAACCTTGGATTCACTGGATTCAAAAGAGGATATGAGTTCTACAAGTCTGACTGGAAATACCTTAACGATGCTACCTTAAGAGGTGGTATAGTTGGAGGAGCAGTAAATGGTGTATTAGTTCCAGCTGGTACTACTAACGTATACGATCAGATTATGGGTAAAAATGCTCAAAGACCTTTCTTACACGTTAGATACAGAGCTTCTGAAACTGAAGACAGACGTTACAAAACTTGGATAACAGGTTCTGCTGGCGGTGCTGCTACTAGCGATCTTGATGCGATGGAGGTTAACTTCTTATCAGAAAGATCACTATGTACATTAGGTGCAAACAACTTCTTTATCTTTAAGAGTTAAGAATTGTAAATAACATAGGGGAGGTTTATTCCTCCCCTTTTTTTAATTAAAATAAAATAAAATGAAAAAACAAATAAAAGACAGAGTGTATATACTTAAATCTAGTACTACACCATTAAGCTTTATGCTTTCTTCAAGAAACACACGAAGACATCCACTATTATATTTTGACGAAGAAAAAGGGATAAATAGACCCTTAAGGTATGCAAGAAACCAAAAGAGTCCTTTTGAGGACGAACAGGACGATAATGCTATATTAGAGCCTGTAGTTTTTGAGGATGGATTCTTAACTGTACCAAAAAACAATCCCGTGCTACAATGGTTTTTAAGTTTACATCCAGGGTTAGGAAAAATTTTTGAAGAGTTAGATACAGAAAAAAATGCAGCACAAGAAGTTTACAATATGGATGTAGAGCTTGATGCTGAAGTAGCGGCAAGAGATATGTCTATAGACGTAGCAGAATCTATCGCTAGGGTAGTTATGGGATCTAATGTATCAAGAATGACTAGTGCTGAAATTAAAAGAGACATTAGAGTTTATGCTAGACAAAACCCTGAAGAGTTTTTGCAAATGTTAGACGATCCAATGATTAAATTACAAAGTTTATCTCAACTAGCATTAGATCAAGGTGTATTGTCATTAAAAAACAAAGGTAGAGATGTTTACTTTAATTTAAAGGAAAACAAAAAGAAAATGATTACCGTCCCTTTTGATGAGAAACCAATTTCTGCTATTGCTGCATACTTACAAACTGATGATGGTATAGAGGTAATGAAGATGTTAGAAAAAAAGTTAAAGTAAAACGTAACCTTTTAAAAGAACTTACGTATAGGCAAGTGTTTGTTTATTCATAATTCATGTTATGTTTATTGGTTAGAGGGGGCTTTAGAGTCCCCTTTTTTTATTATTTTTGTACTTTATTAACCCATAAAATTTTTTAAAATGGCAAAATTTTTAAGTATTCCAGTTACAAGTGAAGGAAATCAACTTGTTTCTGCTGACAACATTAAATTAATTGAGCAAGCAAGCACTACAACCGTTACTATTACTTACGGAGGTGCGGCTGCTCAAGATGTAATTACTATTACTCATGCTACACAATCAAGTGGACACCAAATGAGAGATGATATTCAAAATGCTGTTGTTTCAGCTCATCAAAGTGTTTGGCAAAATGTGGTTGAAACTGTATCTCCAAGCAAGGCTGTTAGCGGTATTGCTATTGCGTAATTAAAATAATTACTTTAATTATTAAGAGGGCTTTTATAAGTCCTCTTTTTTTATGTTTATACTAAAAATGGCAAGTCCCTTTTTTTTCTTTATCTTTGTATCAAAGAATTTTTAGATGATTAATACCGTTAGGAATACAGTTATGGCGGTCTTGAATAAAGACAATAATGGATACGTCACACCTGAAGAGTTTAACCTATTTGCCAAGCAAGCCCAACTTGAAATATTTGAGGAATATTTTTACAATTATAAGAACGCACTGAATCTTCAAAACAAAAGACTTTCTAACAGTGGGTATGCAGATATTCCAAAGCAACTTCAGGAGGTTATAGATTTATTTACACGAAAAGAAACTGGATTAACATATTCAGCTGGTACTACATCTTTTACTTTGCCTACAGATTGGTATACACTAAATACGGTGTTTTACAATACCACCACAGAGGTAGAAAGAGTAAATCAAAATAAAATTACACAGTTAGTAGCATCCCATTTAACCGCACCAACCACTACCTATCCTGCATATTATTTAACTGGGGCAAGTGCTTCAACTCCAACACCTACAAGCCCAGGTAATTCTATAATAATTTACCCACTTACAATAACAACAAACGTAGATGTACTGTATGTTAGGTATCCCTCTGATCCTAAGTGGACATTTAATGTAGTATCTGGTGCACCAGTTTTTAATCAATCAGCAGCTGATTATCAAGATTTTGAATTACCAATATCTGATCAGGTTGAGTTAACACTTAAAATATTACAGTATGCAGGTGTAAGTATTCGTGAAGCAGAAGTTGTTCAAGTTGCAGCAAGAGAAGAAGCTATTAACAATCAACAAGAAACATAATGGCATATATAACTAATTATAAATATTTTACAAATAACGGAGTAGTACCTCAAAATGCTAACTGGGGAGAGTATCAGTTTGTCACATTGAAGGATATTGTTAATAACTTTATGTTAATGTACGTAGGGGATACCGAGTTGATCAATAATGTAAAAAGATACGCAGTATTGTTTCATGCAAAAAGAGGTATACAAGAAATAAACTATGATGCACTTAGGAACATAAAGGTATTACAAATGAATGTGGGAGATGATTTAAAATTTATACTACCTCCTGACTACGTTAATTATGTTAGAGTATCTGTTGAAAAAGATGGAATATTATACCCTTTACATGAAAACATAAAAATAAATTATGCATCTGAATATTTAAAAGATAATGATGGAGATTTGCTTTTTGATCAAGATGGTGAAGTGTTAGAGGCAGGTAACTCACAACTAGACAGAAATAGATTAGCAGGGTTGCCACAGAAAAGATTTTTAGGTGAAGGCAGTAGATATGGACACATGGGTTGGTGTATAGATGGATGTTGGTACTTCAGTTATGGTGTAGGTGGGTTCTACGGACTGGAAACTGAAACAGCTAACATAAATGATAACTTTAGGATAGATAAAGCATCAGGAGTTATAAATTTCAGTTCTGGAGTAAAAAATCAATCTATAGTATTAGAGTATGTGTCTGATGGAATGGAAAATGGTCAGGATGATTTAATATCCATAAATAAATTAGCAGAAGATTATATATACGCATACATTAAGTGGGCCATTCTTAGTAATAGAGTAGACGCTCAAGAATATGTAGTTAGACGAGCCAGAAGAGAAAAAATGGCTAAACTAAGAAATGCTAAGATACGACTTAGTAACATGCACGCAGGAAGGTTGTTAATGAACCTTAGAGGACGTGATAAATGGATTAAATGAAGTTAGTTAGAAGTTTCATACAGGGCATAATGAATAAAGGCCTTGATGAGCGTTTGATACCAGACGGTCAGTATAGAGATGCCTTAAATATTGAGGTATCTGCTTCAGAAGGTGCTGGAGTAGGTGCTGTAGAAAATATAAGAGGTAACACAAATGTTACAAATCAAACATTTACAGGAACAGGTGCAAAAACCATAGGTGCTATTGCCGATGAGGCTAATAATAATATCTATTGGTTTGTTACGGACTCAGATTTTGATTACGTACTAAAGTTTAATGAGGTTAATAGTGTTACTACTACAGTTTTAAAAGATACTAAAGGAAGAGTTTTAAAATTTAATTCTAGTTACTTAATAACAGGTGTTAATATCATCGATGATTTGTTGTTTTGGACAGATAATTTAAATCCACCAAGAAGAATAAATGTAAAGAAATATTATGCAGTTGATGGTTTTATTGAGGATGATATTTCAGTAATAGTAAAGCCGCCCATAAATGCCCCGTTAATTGAATTAAATAATTCATCTACTCAATTTCAAGAAAATAATTTAAAATATAAGTTTTTACAATTTGCTTGTAGATATAAATATGAAAACGATGAGTATAGTGCTTTATCTTCTTTTTCTTCTACAGCGTTTTTTCCTTCAGCTTTTAATTATGTACTTGGAGAAGATTCTTTTGAGTCTATGACTAACACTTTTAATCAAGTAATTGTAGATTATTTTGTAAATGGATCTAATCCTGGCAGTGGTTGGGTTCCAGATCCAAGAATAAAAGAAATTCAATTAGTATTTAGAGATACATCTAGCACTAATATAAATATTATTGAGTCCTTTAAGATAGAAGACATTTTAAATGATCCTTCTTTAGGTATTGATGCTAATGGTAGATTTACTAATACATTTGATAATAGTAAAATATATACAGTATTACCCCCTGATGAAATTACTAGATTATTTGATAACGTACCATTAAAAGCAAGAGCACAAGAGCTTATAGGAAGTAGAATAGCTTACGGTAATTATCTTCAGTTTTATAATATTGAAGATTCAAGTGGAACGCCAATTGATATAGATTATGATTTAGAAGTGGATAGTAGATCTGTTCCATTAAATCCTTTACCATCATTTAGAAGTGATAGGGATTATGAAATAGGATTAGTTTATCTAGATGAGTACAGTAGAATGACAACTGTTTTAACAGCTAATAATAATACTTTAAATATTGATCCTTCGTATTCTGATACTGCTAATGATATAAGAGTTTCTATAAATAATGAAGCACCATCATTTGCTAAAAAATATAGAATATTTATTAAGCAAGCTAAGGGAGATTACTATAATATATTTGTTTTATATTATGAAAAAGATGGTATATACACATGGTTCGAAATAGATCCTTCTGATGTAGATAAGGTTCCTATTGGAAGTTATGTAATATTAAAGACAGAAGCTGGATTAGCTACCGAAAGTAATAAACAATATAAAGTTTTAGATGTTCAATCTCAACCAGATGATTTTTTAGGAGGAGGAGAAAAAAGAGGACTTTACTTTAAATTAAAAATAGACGATACATCATTATTTGATGGGGGTGATTTATTTGAAGGGAATAATAATACAAGTGGTAGAGGTTCAGTTTATCAAAATGTATCAGGTGATTGGAAATCATTTCCTTATATTGCTGGATTAGATGCAGCTACAGGAGGTGGAGCAGGGGTTGTTAATTATCCTATTTATTATGGAAGATCAACTACTCACAATACGATATCTCCACAATTCGGGTTTATTCCTCAATTTAATAATGATTTTAGATTAAAAATAATAATTACACCACCAGACTCATCAGGAGTTAGTAGATATAGAGTTGACAAATTTGAATTAAACTCTACAGGAGGAGGTTACGTTCCATTAAAGCCAGCTACAAACATAACAAGTGCATTACAAGAAGTAAATTATTCTCCCACTAGTGGACTTGTTATTTATAGTTTTACATTTGACTTTACAACGGGTTACAAGGTAGGAGATTATTGGATTGTTAATATACATGAGGTACAAGGATCTGGCACAGGATCTACTTTAGGGGGTGTAAAAAATAGATGGGAATACAACCAAAATTCAGAAGAAAGAACATATCACACAGCAATAGTTCAAGATTTTGATTTTTTTAATGACGATCAAGGTAACGCTATAACAGGAATACCTCAACCAGGATATCCACCGATTATTGATAGACCTATCAAAGCAGGTGCTAGAATTAAAATAAACGTAGAAGATTTGGCTTCTACACAGAATGAATTTATATCTCCAAGGAATTATTTAAACATAGAGGAATGGTTCTGGGAGAGTGGTGCGTATAAAGATTTTAAACAATTAGGAAATCCAACACCGTTACAACTTTCTTTAGGAACTATATCATCTCAGTTTCAAAATCAACTAGGATCGGCTAATGTTTTTTTTAGAAGAGGATTTAGTAGGGGTGATGCATCAACATCTGGTTGTCCAGATAGCAATAGAATATTTCAAAAAACATTTGATCCTGCAACAGGATTACCTAATAATCCACCAGGTAATGTTAGTAGTTGGAGTGAATATTTAGCTACACAACCTATATGGATGATGATAAGAGGAACAAAACAACCTAATTCACTTAACCCAACAAATTGCGACAGTGCTCCTGTTATAAATGTGTTTTTTGAAATTGTACAACAAGAAAATGCTAACGTATTTGAAACAGTACCTTCAGAAAATCCTGCAGATATATATCATGAACTTAGTGATACATTTGATATTGTAAACAGAGAACACCAAGGTAATGTATCTAATCAAAGTTTAACATCTAATAGTCCTGCTGTAATTAGTTTAAATACTTCAACAAACCCATCCGCAAGCACGTCTGAAATTGAAAATAGTATGTATAATGCTTATTGTTTTGGTAACGGTGTTGAGGGACTTAGAATACGTGGTGATTTTAATGCACCTACACTAAAATATTCACCAAGAGTTAGTTCTGTTATAGAGGATTATCAACAACAACGAGTAGAGGAGGCAATAACATATAGTGGTATATATAGAGAAAACACAGGGATAAATAATTTAAATGAGTTTAACTTATCATTAGCTAACTTTAAGTATCTAGATAAATTCTTTGGATCAATACAAAAGTTGCACGCTAGAGACACAGATGTAGTAGCCTTTCAAGAAAATAAAGTTTCTAAAATATTATATGGTAAAAACCTTCTTAGTGATGCTGTAGGAGGAGGTGCAGTAGCATCTATACCAGAGGTATTAGGAACACAAATAACATACACAGGAGAGTACGGAATAAGTGAAAACCCAGAAAGTTTTGCTACGTGGGGTAATGATATGTACTTTACTGATTCTAGAAGGGGTGCGGTAATGAGACTAGGATTAAATGGTATGTTTGAAATATCCTCTCAAGGAATGAGAAACTATTTTAAGCAATTATTTATAAGTAATAGTAGGACACAACATTTAGGTGTTATTGATCCATTTAAAGAACGATATGTTTTAGCAACAAATAATACAGCTAATCCACCTTGTAACTTTAAAGTAGTACCAAGATTTGATCTTGTAATAGGTAGTCAATCAGGAACTTACCAGTTTAGTGTAGGATCAAACACTGAGTGGACAATTTCATGGACAGGTACAGGTATTACATCGGTAAACGGCGTTGGATCACCACCTTATTCAGGAGAAGATTCGGCAATTATAGATGTAGTTTTTTCAACTAACAGTACGGGAGCTAATAGAACTTTTACTATTACTTTCCAAGCCTGTGGTCAAAGTTATCCATTTACGATTATTCAATCTGGAAAAACTCGATTAATTAGAAAAGTAGTAGTTGTAGGAAATAGTATTGATAGTGGATTAATTGCAAATCAAAAGTATGATTTTACCAGCAATACCACAGGTGGAGATATTGATTTTGATGGTGTAAAATTGGTAAAAAATTCTTTATCACTAGATAATGATTTTAATTCATTTGAAGGTGTTGATTCGATGCCTGCATCTGGAGATACTGTTACATTAAAAGCAGGTGTTACTGGAACATCTACTATAAAACCATTCAATCCTAATTTTGGAAATGCATTAAGATACTTGGTGTCGAATGTAGAATATGGAGAGGATGATGTAAAAACATTGATATCTTTATCTAGTGCAACTACACCATCTATTGTTGGTAGTAATTATGAAGGATCATTTACATTTAGTAGAACTACTGAAAAGTTTTTATATTTAATATATGACTACAGAAATAATGTTACACCTCCTGCTACCCTTACTAGTAGTGCATCTATAAGTGGAACGGTAAATTCTATAGTAGATTATACTAATAGAAGGGGTAACGTAAGTATTAGGTGTATACCATCTGGGACGAATAGTTTTACTGTTAAATGGAATGATAGAATAGTTGGACAGGCAATAAATATTTCTGTTGTTACAGATATAGTATTTTTTAAAAACGAGTTATTACCTGGAGAGGTTCAAGTTATTGTTGAAGGTGGTGGGACATTTACAGCTCAAGCAGGAGCAAGCACATTAGCATCATTTGCCATAGATACAACTAATGATACATTAACAAGTGTATGTGCATCAACAACATCTCCAGATACTAAATATCACTCTGGTTCACCTGGTTTACCAACAGTAGGAGATATAGTATATAATGAGCTTAGTGGATTAACAACATATGATGGTAATAATTCTTTTCATAGAATAGGGCCTGCACCAACAACTGATTATGCTGTAATAAGCAAAGAAGGATTAGTATTGATAGTTGGTAGTTGTTCATCTTGTTCTGAGGTGGCAGTTCCTGTAATTAATCAACCGAATATTACATTAACAGTAGGAGATTCAATTGATTTAAAAATACCTGTCAGCAATAATCCTATTTCTTTTGCACTATCTACAACATGTAACAAATATCAATTAAATGGTGGTGCTAATGGTGCGTTATTTACCACTACAGATTGTGATACAGGTAACACAATAAATACTACTGTAAATGCTAATTCATTTCAAGAAATATGTACTACATCTGTTCCAGTATTAGTATCAGGTACAGGAACATCATCTTTACTAGGAACTTGTGATGATTATGTATTACCAACAGGAATAACTTTTGATAAATTTAATGGCGTTTTCGGAGGTGTAGCTACAGTATCAGGAACGTATAGTGTTAGATTAACTGCAACCAATTGTTTTGGTACAAGTGCAATAAATACTATAGTTTTCACAATAAACCCATTAGTTACTGAGAAAAGGTTTAACATGGATACAACAAATGCTAAAACTAGTAGTACATTAGCGTGTGGAGTTACACCATCTTATTCAATAATGTATCATAGTGGAGAGGGAGAATATCCAGTAGTAAATGATTTTATTTATGAAATGTGTGATTGCAACCTAAAAATATACAAGGGTGGATATTTATGGTTTATTACCGATCAGCTGACAGGTGTTAAGAACAATGTAATAAGAGTAGATGATACAGGACAAGTAGTTGAAAAAGTAGTGTGTCCTTAAATATTAAGAAATGGCAGAGTCAACAGTAACATACGGAATATCAAATAACGGTTGGACATCTTTTCATTCGTACTTACCTGATTGGATGATAGGTATGAATAGTAATTTTTATACATTTAGTGGTGGTAATATGTGGAAACATTACAATAATAATACTAGAAATAATTACTATGGTGTACAGTATACCTCAAAAATAACACCTGTTTTTAATGATGAGCCTACCGCTAATAAAATGTTTAAGACCATATCACTAGAAAGTAATGCGGCTTGGAAGACCACTGTTACTACCGATCAGTCTAGTGGCTTTATGGAAGCTTCCTATTACCAACTAAAAGAAGGAGATTACTACGCATATATAAGAAGGGTAGCAGGAAACACAGATTTAGATCTTATGTCAGCACAGGGTATAGGTAATATTCTTACCGTTACTGGTGCATCACCAGGAGCAATAACACTAACATTTAACTTTGACATAGGTAGTATTGTTTCTATAGGAGATCAACTATATAGAGATAACTCAGGTATTGAATTGATAGGAACTATAACAGGATTAACAACTAATTCTATTACTATGAATACGACCTCAGTAACACCAGTTATTGGAGATTACGTATTATATATAAAGGATGCACAGGTAGAATCTTATGGTGCAAGGGGGTATTTCATGGAAACGTTGCTTGAAAATGATAGTACCAGTGAGGTAGAACTATTCGCTGTTTTTAGTGAAGTATTTAAAAGTTTCCCTTAATTTAGTATCTTTGTGGATACATCAAATCTATAAAATAAAAGACTATGGCTTTAGGAACTTTAGCATTAATATCAGGAATTGCAGCAGGATCTAGTGCTATATTAGGTGCTGGACAAATGATTGCAGGTGCTAAACAAACAAGAGACGCAGAAAAAGCTGCTCGTGAATCACTAAGAAAATTATCACAAATTGAAACCACAAATAAATTATTAGCACTTCAAGTCCCTACGATGGGATCAGAATTAAGAGAAAGAGCGTTAGCTAGGGAGACTGCTGGACAACTAGAGGCTCTACAAGAAGGTGGTGCTGCAACAGTTATTGGTGGTGCAGGAAGATTAACTCAAGCTGTAGGTGAACAAGCAGCACAAGAGGCGGCACGTATAGATGCGTTACAAGCTCAAAGAGATCGACTAGTTTTAGGACAGGAGCAACAAATAGAGTCTGCACAAAAAGACGTTCTTAGAAACATACAAGGGATGAGATTACAGGGTGCCCAAGCAGCTGCTCAAGATGGGAGAGCAAGACAACAAGCTGGTGCTCAAAATATTGCATCTGGAATAGCTTTAGGTGCTCAAACATTTGCCAGTGGTTTAAATCCTTATGGGGGTGAAGGAGGTGAAAAAACAACGCAAAATATGGGCGAACAAGTAGATATTAGGGGGTCAGTACAAGATTTTCAAAAAATGTCAGGTGGTCAACCTGAATTTCGACCTATGTATTTTGACTCTATGGGAAGACCTTATAACCCAGCTTATCAAACACTAGCTTTTGGGCCGTTATCTGGAGGTATGACTACACCCACTTCTCTACCTTCTAATTTTAATTATTCGGCACTTGGTGCATTAGCTGGATAAAAATTAATAAATTAAAACAATGGCAGAATACGCAGGATACGTAAGAAGACCAACACCAATAAACTGGGGTGCAGTAGCTGGTAATATTGTTACCCAAATGGGTAATATTGAAGAGGAACAAGCTGCATTTAGGGAAAAGTATGATACCATGGCTGCTGATCTATCTAGAGAAATAGGTAAGTATGAGGCAGGTAAATCCCCAGAGTTTAACGATCTAGTATATACGGCTACCGTTGAAGGTAGAGAAATGATCGCCGAAATGCACAGAAAGTTAAGACGAAGAGAAATATCTCCTGATGAATTTAATAGAATGAAAATGTCTATTAGCAATCAGTGGGCTGACTTTAGCACCCTAACAAAAAATTACAACGAAGCTATTGCTGGAACCCTGGAGGGACTTCAAAATGGAGAGCTTTCAGGTTTATCTCAATGGGCTTTAGATCAGTTTGGTGAGATGGCCAATCTTAAAAACAAACGAATACAATGGATGCCTAACGAAAATGGGTATACTAATTTATACTTAACATCTACAGATGATGAGGGTAATATGGTAGGAGAACCAACATCTATAACTACTTTAACTAATCCAGGGAACTTAGCCTATCTAAGGGTAGATGTTCCTGAAGCAGTGAGTAAATATGCTGATAAATTAGCAACATACAAAATAGGCCGCACATCTAGTCCAAAACTAAGAAAGGGTTATGAGGATTATTTAAACGATTCAATTAACGCTATTGTGGCTACTGACAATGATGTAGCTAGTATTCTTAGTGAGTATGACAATATAGAATTTTATAGCTCATCTCAAGATCCTATAGATGGTGGAATGAAGGTTACTACTGACGCAAATAAAAACTGGAAAGCAGTAGCAACGGAAGCTCAAAGAAAAAGAGCAAAAGAAATAGTAAGACAGCAATTTGAGTTACAGGTTCCATATACTCAAACATTCAGAGAAAAAAATAAAGATGATGATCCGAAACCAAAATATAAAGAAGAAGAAATTTTAGCTATGCAAAGTGCTTATAATGTAAGTGTTGAAATGGCAAACGGAAACTTTGCAAATGCAGATAATGATAATTATAAGTTTAATAAAAATGATGATGGATCTGTAACTATTGTCTCTAGAAATAAAAAGACAAAAGGTGGAACATTTCAAGTTCTAACCACAATAAAAGCTGAGGATATAAATGACGCAAGGAGTTTTGCCCCATATACAGGACAGTTTTCTTCTGGTAAAGAAATAGCAGAATGGGATTATATAAATAATTTAATAACAGACAAACCTACCATAAATGTGTCACCAGTTACTGATAATATTGTTTTAGAAACAAAATTAAGTACAATAGAAAATAATATTACTACACAAGATACTGATAACCCTGAAAATTTAAAAAAAGTTAAAGATCAAATATTAACTTTAATTAATAGTAAAATTCCAACCCTATCTTCATCTATAACTTTTGGTGATCTTAAAAAAGGTTCTACAACAGATGAGATACCTATTTTAGTCAATGGAGAAGTGTTGAAAGATAAGAACGGAAATGAATTGACTATAATAACCGATGTAACAATGGATACTGGAGATAGTGAAAGAAATAAAAAAGTTATTGAAGCCGCTATAAATGCCGCTAGTTCAGGAGTTGATTACAGTACTAAATAAATACACATGGACGAAGAAGTAGTTATTGATTTATTTAATAGAGCTAAATCTAAGGGATACACTAAGTCTATAGAAGATTTTAAGTTACTTTTAGAAACAGATGAAGATGTTGTTCTAGACAACTTCAATTATGTTAAGTCAAAAGGATATACTAAAAGTATAGATGACTTTAAAACTTTAGTAAAAAAAAAAGACGAAACTACGGAGTTGGTTTCTCCACAAGAAGAAGTCGTTACTACATCGGTTACAGAAGAAGTGGAGACACCTGGTGTTTCGGATGTTTCTGTTTCAGAAAGCATAGTTGAAAAACCAGATAAAGTATCTTCAACAACAGAGACTGAGCCTTTAGATCCTAAAGTAGCTGAGTTTTTAGGTGTAGAAGTAAAAGAAAATCAGACTCAAGAAAAACCTACACTCGTTGAAAGAGCATTAGGTAAGAATGAATTTACAGATTTTTTAGGGGACACGTATCGTTCAATAAGACAAGGTGTTGCACTACCTGTAGAGTCTTCTATTGATTTATATGTAGCTGGGAATGAGATTAGTGATAAAAAACTTGAGAAGTATATAGAGGCTGTTAATTATACAGAATCTTTAGGTGAGTCCGATGAAATGAGAGACTTTCAAAAAACGTATGAGGAAGAAGGTTCTGGTATATTTGGTGTTCTAAAAGGGTTATATGACAACCCATCTATTGCTCCTCAAGTTCTTGTATCTTCTATTTCATCTATGGCTAGACCTAGTGTTTTAGTTAGCGGACTGGGGGGGTTAGCGATAGGTAATCTTCCTGGAGCTATAGCAGCGTCTACAGCCGTTTTAGAAACATCTCTTACATTCAATGAATTATTGCGTGAAGAGTTGCAAGGTCAAGAATTTAACAAAGAAAATATTAGAAAAATATTAAGTGATCCTGATAAATTAAAAGAGCTAAGAGTAAGATCAGGATTGAGAGGGGCTTCGATTGGTATTGTAGAGGGTATAACTGGAGGGTTAGCAGGTAAGGTTACAACAAAAGTTGCTACAGGTACAGGTAGTAAAGTTTTAGGTGCAACAGCTGGTGTAACTACAGAGGCTATAGGTGGTAGCACAGGAGAAGTAGCTGGTAAATTAGCGGCAGATCAAGAAATGGATGTTGCAGATATAGTTTTAGAAGGTATAGCTGGTACTACTACTGCACCATTAAGTGTTGGTGGGGCTTTCATAGAAGACCGAAGTGCAATAAATCGAAGTGCAAAAATTAAT
>CEPI01076609.1_pt1 | contig 13653 bp, 2 predicted proteins | sample 530491 | NCBI WGS metagenome assembly CEPI01 (sample SAMEA2620210, study PRJEB7988) | marine metagenome | isolation source: saline water (ENVO:00002010), including | reverse complement strand
ACTTAAAAAATATATAATATGGCTAAAAAAATGACATACGCAGATATAGCTGAGAAGTTATCTAACGCATATAATAAATATGATAGTGCATTACAGAATGCTACAACAGATGCAGAAAAGAATGCAGCTACTCTTATGTTAAAACGTGTGTCAGATAGGCTGAATCAGCTTATGCTTGATAATCAAAACCAAGCAAATAAAATGGATCAGAAAGAAACTGCTCCTGATTCACCTAATCAAAGCATTGCTCAACGAGAAATGCGAATGGCAAAAGGCGGAACGCTTAAACCTATACCACCAGATAATAAAGGATTACCTAAGTTACCTGAAGAGGTTAGAAACACAATGGGGTATATGAAAAAAGGAGGTAAACTCACGCCAAAAGAAAAGAAACTTGCAGCATTAGCACCACCATTTGACAAAATAACTAGAGCTGACGTATTGAAAGGTAGGGGAGTTTTTCAAGCAGGCGGACAGTTATATGATGGTATAACAGATGATCAATTAACAGAAGAGTTATTAGGTGAAGCTGGATTAATATCAGGACTTGGTGATCAGTTTAATCCTAGAAACCCTGAGCATGTAAAAAGACTACAAGAAGGACTACTAGGTGGTTATACAGGAGCGGGTTCTGAAAGATTTTTATCAGGTGATGAATTTGAGTTTATTAATAAAGGAGGAAGGTTTTCTGTAAATAATGCAGGGATAGATGGCAAGTTTGGTAAAGATACTTTTGCTGCATTAAAAGAGTTTAATGACGCAAGAGAGAAACCTGTATTAGCTATTGAACCAAAACAACCTGTAATGTTAGAACCTGAACTGCCAAAGGTAGATTTATCTAACTTAGCTCAAGCAATAAATATACCAGGTACTCCTGCAAATAATGAAATTCAAACAGGTACAAGTGGAGCAACAGGTGCTGGTAAAACTAAAGGACAAGCTATTGTAGGCAAAATAGTTGATGGTTTATTAGGAGCTACAAAAGGATTAGAGTATATGAATGATGCTAATACAATTAGAGGTATGATAGCACCACCTCCTATGGGAAGAATCAGTCCATTCTATGCTAATACAGAAGTTGATATAAATCCAGAACTACAAGCAATTGCAGATAATCAATTACTTAATTTAAAACAAAGAAAACAAATGTCTACAAAAAGACAGAATTTTGATAAGAACACCGCAGCCGATGTAACAGCAGGAGCAAGAGCAAGAGGTAAACTATTTTCAGGTAAAAGAAACTTAGAGAACCAATTAGGAATGAGAGTAGCAGCTATTAATAAACCAATAGAAGAAAAGAATATAAAAACTGATTTTGATAATGAATTTCAACTAGCAGACTTTTTAAATCAAAGAAGATTAGCAAATAGAAATTTATTCAGTGGTGTTGTACAAGACGCACAAGATCTACTAACACAAAGAACTAATAAGAGATCACAAGAAGCACAATTGCAAGCATTAGCACCTTACTTAAATATGTATGGAGCTATGAACAGAGCTTATGCTCCTGGTTATTTTTCTGACCCACAAATAGATGCACTATTTAGTAATTTAGGGTATGTAAAACAAGCTGACGGCTCTTATAAACCAGCATAAATATGAGTTATTATCCAGGATATTACGGACCAAGAGAATACTATAGAGGTAGAAGAAGAAGGAGAAGTCCTTTTGATGATATGAATCTAGCCTCATTAGGTAAGTTATATACAGACGTTCCGGTTACAGCTGTACAAACAGCTATGGAAGGACTAAATAAAGAATACAGAAGAGTAGCAGATTACAAAGATAGTTTACAAGAAGCATTAGCAGCTGCTCAAGTTATGGAGGGAGACTCTATTGAAAAACAAAATTTAATCAAAGGATTACAAGATCAGATAGATACTTTTGTACAAGATACAGGAGGTGCTTTTGAAAAAGGCGATCAGTTTGTTAGAGGACTAGCAAAAGACGTATCTAAAAATCCATGGTTATACCAAGCTATAGATAACAAAAAGAAATTTGATGCAGATCAAAAAATACTAGATGAAATGAGAGTTAAAGGACTTGCTCCTATATACTTATCAGATCCTAACTTTACTACAATGGGTCCAGATGGTACGCCTCAAGCTTATCAATCATATATAGGATCTACTGTAGATAGAAGACCAGCACTAGAAGCTTTCTTTGAAAATCTAAAAGCTAATAAAGGATATAAAGTTAATCAGTTCTTTGATGTATTAACTAGTCAAGGAGTGTCTCAACCAAGAATAGACGCTATTGTAAACTCTGTGTTTGATGATTTAACAAGAACTAAAGAATATCAACAGTCGTTAGAGAATGCTCAAGCACAGGCTCAGTTTAGTGGACAGCCTTTTGATAAGACTGCATTTGATAATGTATGGAAATCACAACTACAAAACGTAGGTAATGAGTTTGTTTATAATCAAGAAGGTATTAACTTAAATACAAGTTATAGAAATGCTTTATTAGCAGCTAATCAAGATACTACAACATTACCAACAGACTTTGGAACTCAATACATTGAAGGAGACATGAGAGGCTTTAAAGAAGATGATTATAATATTTTGGGTATGGCAGGAGATGATGAAGCATCATACTATTCAAGTGCAGATGCTATTAACACAAATTATTCACAAGAGGATATTAGACAAAGACAATTACCTGGAAAAATAATTGATTTAACAGATGCTAGTGGTAATCTTGTTTCTAGATCAAAGTTTACAGATGGTCCTTCTACACAATCTTATAATGCTAGAAGAACAGGAACAGCTCAGTTAGTTCCTATAGTTGCAGACATGAGTTCTGGTGCATTTGGATTAAGAACACAAGATATAGCAGATGCTCTTAAAGAACAAGGTCTAGAATGGAACGCAGAAACACAAGCAAACTTTGCAAACGAGCTACCTTTTAGTGGAAAAGTTGGAGGATTTATTGGAGGTTCAAATAAACTAGAAAGAAATCTTGAATCATTTATACCTAAAAGTGTAAATGTTAATGGACAAGAAGTTACTTATTTAAATATGACAGATGGAAGAGCATTGATTGTGGAACAAAAACCAAAAGTACAATATGAAGTATTTGATGAAAAGGGAGAAGTAAGTCAAGGATTTGTTCTTGCTGATCCTACACCTGTTGAGTCTGTTGTATTTAATGTAGGAACTCCAGGAGGAGGATTGATGCCAGGATATAGAGTTGTAGGAGGAGTAACAGACTTCCATAGTACAAAACAAAGATTGCAACAATACCAAAAAATACTACAACCTGGTGCAGGTAGTCCTATTGTTGCTGCAGCTATAAATGAAGTTAATGGAATATTAGCATCTGTACGTGCAGGAAGACAATTAACTCCAAGACAACAAAACGTACTTGATAATATAAGACAAGGAATACTTCCAGAAGTTATAAAAGCAACAAGTGGGGCTATGTTTAGACGACCTACAGAATTAACAAAGCTAAATGAAATACCATAAAGATGCAGAAGAAAAAGAAAGATATGCAATCTGGTGGTTTTACTCCTGGACCGTCTTCTCGTAGATTTGAACAGCAGACTGATCCTAATAAACAACCAGTAACAAATACTTTAGGTGTACTAGATCTTACTCCGGATGATACTAGAATATCTTTTCCTAGTTTAGATATTGCAGCGTTTCAAGAAAACATTAGAAACAGAGAACAAAATGTTCAAGAAAACATAGACTTTTTTATAAGTCCAGATGAAGATAATGTACCTAAAGATTTCTTACCAGAGAATGCACCTATATTTGGTCCTATAAGATCTAGAGGAACAGAAACTTCACCACAAGCAGAAGCAAATACACCCTATCAACAAAAAGCTATAGAGCTATTTAGAAAAGGTAAAGTTCGTACTGTCGAAGGTGAAATAGTTAATATACAAGACATTGCTGATGAAGCAAGTTTCTTAGATAGATTAATGGGTAGAGACATCAATGGCTATAAACCTAGAAGAACCTATGATTATAGTCCTACTTCTATCTTTAACCCGAGTCAATTTGAAAAATATACTGATGAAGAACTAAGACTACGAGGATATACAGAAAGTCACATAGAATCAAAAAGACTAGAGGCTGCCTACAGAGAGCTATTTCCAGATGCTTATTCTCAAAGACTTCAAGAAGAAAGAGAAAACAATATTCTAGATAGAATATTTGGTAGTAGTTATGCTGGTAAGAATGTAGATCCTTATGCTTACAGAGGATTCTATCCTGTATATGATGAAGAAAGCGGAGACTTTATACTACAAGAAAGTAAAACCTTAGATGAAGAAGAGTTTAGAAGAATAGGAGGAGCATTAATGAACGCACATGGTCCTAGTGTTATGGCTAAAAGTGCATTACAAGCTTTTAATGATGGGTTTAGTCATACTCTTGGTGGTTTAGTTCCTGATTTATTAAACTTTGCAGAGTTAACTACAGACTTAGCAGAAGCAGGATATAATAAATTCTTTGGTACAGGAGATTGGGATTCTAATCCAGACGGATGGACTGATAGAGTTGCATCTGAAGCAAGAGTTAATACAGAGTTCAATAGATTTAGTAGATCTGCAGCTGAACAAACAGATGATTTATTTGCAAGTGGAGCTTCTTTTTCTAATGGATTAGGAAGTGGACTAGCATCACTATTATCATTCTGGGGAATGGGTAGTGTAGGTTCTAAGCTTTTTACAAAAGGAGGATTGTTTCTAGCTAAAAAATTAGGTAAGAAGTTTCCTGCTAAACTATCAAGTATGATGGGTCATATGGCTGGAGGTATGCCGATAAATGCCGGTGAGATATATAAACAAGCTAAGCTAGATGGATTAGATGATGACGAAGCAGCTACTATGGGACTAACCGTAGGATTTATAAATACTCTGATAGAGTATGGTTTTGGTACAAACCGGTTAGCAAATAGAATGATGGGAGTTAGAGGCAACAATGAAATATACAGAGCTATATTCAACTTTGCTGAAAGAACAGGAATGAAAGTTAATAGCAAAGAGTTCCTAGATAAAATGACAGGTCCTATACTAAAAAATGTATTTGAAAGGTTAGAAAGAATAGGAGCAGGAGGAATAACTACAAGACTAGGTAGAGGATTAAGCTCAGGTATTGAAGAAGGAACAGAAGAAATAGCTCAAGGTGCAGTAATAGATGCAACAAAACAAACATACAATGCTTACTTTGCACCAGAAGAAGCAACACAAGGAGCAGGTAAATTTAGAGATGACCCTACACAGCTGTTTGATATAGAACAAATGCTAGGAGAAGGAGCTATTGGCTTTATATTAGGAGCAGGAGTTCGAACAATTACTAATGCTGCGTATGATCCAGATCTCATGAGCTTAATAGCTGAGGGAAAATCAGATCGAATACTAGATAAATTAAGTAATATATACGCTGCAGGTAATATTAGTAGGTATCAGTATAATAAACTAAAACGAAGAGTAGAAGGCATGACTGCCTTATGGAAAGATAATGAGATAGCATATAGCTATTTGTCTCCAAAAGGACAGTATATAGCAGGACAGTCTTTATTGCTTGATCAAAACTATAAAGAAAAAATAGAAAGCTTAGATAAAAGAATAGCTAAAACAAGAGCAAACAAAAATTTAACGAGACCAGTAAGAAACAAAACATTAAAAAAACTAGAGGCACAAAAGAAATATTTAGAAAACTTACAAAGTGTTAATAATAGTTTACTAGATATTATGTCAGACCCGGAAAAAGCTAGACTATCTGATATAGAAAATATACCGGTCTCAATAATTAATGGATTAAGAACTTTAGCTCTTGGTAAAACAAAAGCACAACTACAAAGAGAACAGCTTGATGAGCTCTATAGAAAAGCATCAAAAAGCCCAGCTGCTTTTAATAAACTGCTTAAAGCTTTACAAAAAGATCCGCAGTTTAAAGATGTGTTTGAAGCGTTAAAAGTAAAACAAGCAGATGATCAACAGAAAATAGATGATGTATATAATGCCTTATCTGAGAAGTATGATAATATAATAAAACAAGCAGACGATAAAATAAATGAACTACTAACTTCTCCTGATACTTGGGAGAATCTGCAAAACGATATTAACGAAGCTAAAAAAACAACATTAGAAAAAGAAAAAGAAAATGAAGAGCCGCTAAAAAAAGAAAGCACGTCAAAAAAGAAAAAAGAAAACTTCTTTGAAAGAAGAAAAAAAGCACAAATAGAAGCACAACAAGAAGCAGATGCACAACAAAGAAGAGAAGAGGCAGCACAAAAGAAAGCAGAATCTAAAGTATTTTCTGAAATGGTTCCTGAAGCAGGTCCTACACATATTAAATATGGTAAAGATAAAACCGGGAGAGTTCTAAATGTAGAGGTTGGACCAAATGGAAAGAAACAATATATACTAGATGAAAAAGATGAAGAAGGTAAAAACATTAGAGTTACTGAAGGAAAAGGCGTAGTAGAACTAGTCTCGCTATCTTCTGAAGCAGATCCAAGACATAGAGATAACTTTTTAGATACTTACTGGTTACAGGTAGCATCAGAAGAAGCATCTATGAATACTATATCTAGAGAAACACTAGAAAGGTTACTAACAACCGACCCAAACCTGAGAAAAAGAATACAAGTAGAATTTGTAAATATACCTAGAAAGTTATCAGATACACATAAAAAGAATCCAGGCATGCTAATAAACATGAACGGATCTTTCTTAATAATAAGAGATAGAGAAGACGGTACTATCTTAGGTGTAGTAAGATCTAATAATAGATTTTATGATATAGATGGTAATTTGATAGAGGGAGATCAAATGACCGAAGAGTTTTTTGTAAAAAACTTTAATAAGGTAGGTACATTTACAGATGAACAATGGAAAGCCTGGGGTAATAATTACAAAACATTAAAACAAACATTAGACCAACTAGAAAAATTGTATCCTAATGCAACTCTAGAAAAACCACAGATACTAGATGATAGTTTATTTAAGTTTAATGTTAGTGCAAAGATTACTCCGACCCCTAACCAACAAAACCGTATATCTTTAACTAATAAAGTAGTTCCACATACTTATGACGGAGACTATATTATATACGATAGACTTGAAAAGAAAATAATATATGGTAAAACACCATCTAAAAAAGAGTTTGCTAAGCTTCCTAATGAAAATACCTTTGAAGGTAGATACTTTGCACTAGTAAAACAAGGTGAGGTTGTTGAATGGGTAAGAATATTTCCTAAACGAGTAAATACAAAACAACTAAAACAAAGATTAGATGAAGTAAAAGCAGAGATTATTACACTTAACAAACAAATAAAGGAAGGCAAGTACACACAAAAACACTTTACAAACGAAATAAATAGAATAAATAAAAAATTAAATTTATTTATAGCAGGATCTAGAAATCTATATGTAAACGTAGGTGTAGATTTAGATAGAAAAACAAACTCATATAAACTAAGTATATACGGATCTCAAAGACAAGCTAATGGTACAGATCAAAAGATAATACCAAATGTTAGACTTAGAAGTAACGTATCTATAAAGACTATAATAGATACGATAAATCAGTATATTACTAAATACGAAGGCATCGCAGCTATAGATGAAACAAGTTTTAAAGAGAGTATACCTAATGACGGATCAGAAATAGAACCTGATAACTTTGAGTCTTCTATGGGACCTGGTGGATTTGCTAATGCTACTATGTCCATAGAAGTAAGTGATGATATATTTAAACTTAAAGTAGAAGAAGCACCTGTAGAACCAGAAGGCACTTTTGTAGGACAGGGACAGTTCTTTGATGAAGATGGTAATCCAATTGTATTAGAAAAACCAGAGACTGAAGGAACTCAACAAGAACCTGAACCAACACCAGAAAAAAATAAAACCTTTGAAGATATAGTAGATGAATTAAATAAAGAAGATAGATTAGAAAACATAGATGTTAATAGACTTAACAATGGTGTAAGACTAGATCTTATTAATCAGCTTACTGCTCAGCTTATAGACGGACCTGTAGATCCTATAATATACATGAAGAAAGATCCAAAAGATCTACCGGATGTAACTAATACTATCAATGAGTTGCTAGATGAGTATATTGAAGGTATAACTTTAGTATCTTTTAAAACTAAAGATATATATACTCCAGAAGAAGCTAAGATTCTTAAGGAACAAATGAGATTTGCAAGACGTCAGAAAGCTATATTAAACTCTCCTGACTTTGATAGAAGTGATATAATTACAGCTGTAACATACAACTATAGATATACACAGCAAGATCCAGACGTTCTAGATCCTAATTATAGTATAGCCTGGAACGAAATATCTGCAATTGCGTCTCTTCCACAAAGAGTAAAACAGTTTATAAAAACTATAACTACACCAAGCGAAGATATATTTGGTAGACGTACATGGCAATCAGAAAAGTACGGGACTAAAGAAATACTAAAAACACTAGACGGTCATGCAATATCTGGACATATAATGAAAGTAGTCTCAGATCAAATAGATGAGGGAGATGTAATGAAAAGATTAGAAGCAGCTGCTAGGTATGATGATCAGTTATCTAGAGTTGTATTAGCTATAAAAGCAAATCCATCTATAGAAGCTTCTTTCACAAATGCATTTAATAAATTTAATTTACCCTATATAAAATTATTAAAAGAAAAGAATAAAGCAGTTATAATAGAATCTGTACAAAACGGACCTATAAATCAAATATTAAATAAATGGTATAGTAGAAGTAGTAATATAGATCCCAAAACTAAACGTCTTGCTATAGAAGAAATAGAAGCTATTTTTAATAACCCAGCAAGTCCTTATACTAAAGTAGAAAGTCTTGTAAATGCTTTTGATAAACTAGGATGGAGTATAGAACCTGCAGCGGCAGCATACATGCTAGGTGAACAAAAAATGAAGGAAGCTTTTCCAGAGCTAGAAATGAACGAGTTTGGTAATATAAAAACACTATTTAGAGGAACACTACAAAAGCTAGATAGATATAACAAAAAACCATTAAGTCTAAAACAAAACGATAAGCTTTATAAACTAGCAAAGATTGCTGCTATATTCGATCCTGAAACATATGAAGCAAACTATAGAGATGCACAAGGTAAGTCAAGATATAAATACGTATCTAGAAATCTGTATATGGAGAATGCTAGAAAGCTACAAGAAGGTAGAATGAATAGTTTATTTGAAACTAAATTTAAAAATAACTTACTAAAAAATAAAGTTTCTGGTATTGAAATAAAAATGGCAGGAGACTTTGTAGAAGGTAATGATACAGCTACAAATAAAACACTTACAGCAAAACAAAGAGCTGTTCTTATGTTTAGTTTATTCTTAGAAGAAGACTCAGAAGGATATGCATATTATACGCCTCATGTAATAGAAACTAAAAAGTCTTTGTATGCAATAAAACTTCCAAAGAAAATATATTTTGATGGTAACATCACACAAGAGGCAATAGATGATGCATATAAAAGTTTATTTGTTAGAGAGTTTGAACGTAACTTAACACCAGAAGAACAATTAGATTCAACTAATTACTTTGGTATATTGTCTATACTAGAAAAGAAAACAATAACAGCACCTAATGGTGAAACAATGTTAGTAAAAGACTATTTAAAAGACAGAGAAACATTAGATGGACAAGAACAATTTATAAAACAAAATATAATCTTACCAATGTTACAAGAAGTGGTAAGAGATCTAAGAGAAAGAGTAGAAGAACTAGGACTATTAGATGAGATTAACAAGTTAGTAGTAACAGGTCCTTCCGTTGGTAATATTAATTCTAAGATAGGTAACCTTGCTATAAACTATCTTATATACGGGGGTAATTATACACAATTAGCTCTCGGTGACTCTAACTTTAAAGATGACAAAGACTTTGTAAAACGACTTGCTGGATTTAATGCTGCAGGTCTTAAGAAAGGAAACATAGGATACAAGTATGTTGTAATACAAGATGATATACTTTCAGAAGATGAAGCATTTGGTCAACAGGGAGTAAGTGCAAATGATGCACAAGTATTTATGACTCTTGAAATGTATGCCGTCAGAGAACTAGAATCAGAAAACTATCAAAATGATAGTCAAAGAAAAATACTAGAAAAGCTAAGAGATAGTTTAGACGATCCGGATATAGTTGTTACACAAGGAGAAATAAATCAACTTGACTTAAATAGTACAAAGACTGTATACGAAGACGGTAATAGATACTTTAAAAAGTCTGACTTTATTATAACAAAAAGGATGGCAGAAAAACAAGACGTAGCTGGTAATCCTGTATTGTTAAATATATATAATGCACTTAATGCACAAAAAGTAATGTACTTAATAACAGAAAGTGCAAGTAAAAGAAAGACACCAGAAAGTTTACCATCTAATTATTTCTCTACTGCTGATGATGCAGGACAGTTTAATAATCTGATCCAGGAAGGAGAAATGCAATATGAAAGAGATCAAGTAGTAAACAGAACTAAGTCTAAATACGGGTTAGAGACCTATGCAACACAAGCAAAACAATTGCATGATCTTATTGGTTCTGTTGTTGTAGGGGACGGTAGAGCTATAGTAGAAGCTATGAATCAAGCAAGTGCAGATAGTAAAAATACATTCTATCAATTAATAAATGCTATTGTAAATGATCCGGATAATATAGAACTACTAAAACAAATAATAGTTAATAACAATAAAGGCATAAGGAACGAAGAAACATTAAACAAGTTAGAAACTCTTAGTGAAGATTTACCAGATGTTAGAAGTCTTATTATACAATCTATTGTAGACATATTTAATAGAGATGCTTTACGTAGTGAAGTAGTTGGAGGACAAGCTACACTTGCTTCTAGTAGTTTTATGGTAAATCCACAAACAGGACAACCACTAAAGATACATAGAAATAAAAATGGAGCTATAGAGTATGCTGAAATACTAGCATCTAGAAAGTTTTTTAATCTAAATGAATTTACTAATATTAAAGATGTACCTACTAAACTACTAACTGCATTTGGTGTACGTATACCAGTACAAACTTATCACTCTATGATACCTCTAAAGGTTGTAGGGTTCTTAGAAGATTCACATGGAGATACAATTGTTGTTCCTAGACAGATAGGAGCTGTAGCAGGATCTGACTATGACTTAGATAAACTATACTTACATAGATATGCATCTACAGTACAAGGTAATACTAGAGTTCTACTAGACAATGAACCAAACTTACAACAGTATAAAGAGTACTGGTCTAATCATCAATATGTGAAACTAGCACAACAAGTGTATAAAATAGGACCTACAGAGGCAATGCAAAGGTTAGGATTACTAAACGAAGAAGGACAAGCTGTATATACACATCCACAAGTATCACACAATAAAATGTTAGATAATATGTTTGAGGTGTTTAATAGACCTGAAGTACAAGAAGTTATGTTTACACCGGCTACTGCAGGACAAGCTCAAACATTTGTAGATATGTATGGAGAAAGAGAAGTTTCTAAATCTCCTTTTACTGTTACAGGTATACTTGATTATCATAATGAAAACAGACGAAGTGCACAGGGTGTAGGTATAAGTGCTAATGGTAACTCTGCATATTCAATATTAACACAGTTTGGAGAAGACATGTTAGCTAAACCTACGGGTGTAATCTTTGATGGTAAAGAGTATAAAAGTTATACAATACAAAAAGAAGATGACATAGGATCAGATCTAAATATAACAGAAGGTGTAAGAAGTAAGTTTGATTCAATCTCTTCTATTATAACATTGTTTGTTGACAATGCTAAATTAGGATTAGCTGCACAAGTAAACTTAAGTTCTGATATGACAACTGTTTTACTAGACTTGATTGCAGTAGGAGCTGGACAGCTTAGATCTCTATTATTTATAAATCAACCTATATTAAAATACTATACAAAATTACAGGAAACTACTACAATTCCTTCAAACTATAAAGGTCAAAACTACGCTCTTGATTTAATAAGAGCAAAAGTAAAACAAGGTAACCCAAAGAAAAATATTGATATTACTAGTTCTAATATGGATCAAGATATTAAAGGTCCATTCAATATTGAAGAGATACTACAAGAAGGTCCTAGAACTGATGCAGAAGCAGACTTTCTTAGTAGACAAGCAGGTATACTTGCTACATTTAAAAGTTTAATAGAAGGTCCAGCAAACACAACTGTAAGAGAACTAACGAGAGTATTGAGTACTGTAAGAGGAATATCACAAGATATAGTAAGAGACGGCAAAAGACGAGGACGATTACTAAAAACATTAAATGATGAACTAGCATTAAGAAGAGCACACCCTGTATATCAAAACAATAATAATGTTGTATATACAATAAATGATATAATAGATAAAAACTTTTTAAAACGAGAGGATGTACAAAGAGTATTTGTAGATGTTTATGGTAATTTTTCTGCTGATGAAGCTAAAAAACTTATACAAGAAATACAAGAGTTAAAAAAGAATCCTAAATATAAAAAGAACTTTGCATTACATGCATTGTTACAAATCAGAAACGGTAGATTAGTAGCTGACTCACAGAGTAAAATCAGTAAAGAGTTAGAAGGACAATTTATAGGAAACTTTGAAGACCTGTTTGAAGATAATCCGGGTCTTGCTGATAAACTATTAAAGTATTTATTTGCAACAACTGCACTTGGATTTGTAAATGATTCTTTTATTAGATATTTACCTGCAAGTATATTTACAAAATTCTCCGATGCATTAAAGAAAGCAAAAGAAACCGGAGTTATACCTAAAACTAAACCTGTATTTATCCAAAGAGCTGTAGAAGAAGAAACAGAATTCAAACCACCTCTTGAAAAAGAGGAAGTATTAGATCCTGGAGAGTATACAGTAGAAAAAATATCAGAAGAGCTTGGTATACAAGCGTTTAAACCTTTAATAAATAATCTACAAAAAGCAAAAGTAAAGGTAGTCTATGATCCAACAGCTACAGGAGCATCGTACATGCAAGGAGTAATAACCCTAAACAGTCTAGAGAAAACAATATTTTTAGAAGAAGCATTGCATGCTGGTCTTGACATTTTGCCTGCAGAAGAAAAAACTAAGTTAAGAAAAGATGTACTAGCTTGGTATAAAGATCTATTAACACGACATAAAAACGATGAAAGATCTAAAAGAATACAAAGACTATTTAATACTTATAATAGAAGATATAAAGACGAAGAAAAAGCAGCTGAAGAAATTATTACACATCTCATCTATAAAGATAAAGCACTGATAGATGATTTAAATAACTTGAAATCTAGAAATAAGGAAGGACTTGACCAAAGTATGTGGAGCAAGTTTGTCAATATTATAGCTAAACTGTTTGGTATTGATATACAAAAAGGAACAGAACTAGAAAGCTTAGCTACGATACTACAACCCGTAGATAGATTATTTACTAAAGACTATACTTACACACAGTTTTCAAAAGATAGAATGTTTAATCTACCTGCAGGTGAGTCTAGTATGTTTAGTGATATAGTTATAAAAACACCAGCTTCTAATGTAAATAAGCTGTTATTAGATGAAGAGTTTTCTCAGATGGTTTTTGATGGAGACGCAATGCCTATTGTAGAATCAATAGTAAATGTGTTTGAAGGTACTTTAGACAGAGGACTTGCAACTATTAAAGACAA
>CEPI01076610.1_pt1 | contig 13824 bp, 8 predicted proteins | sample 530491 | NCBI WGS metagenome assembly CEPI01 (sample SAMEA2620210, study PRJEB7988) | marine metagenome | isolation source: saline water (ENVO:00002010), including | reverse complement strand
GCTAATATACTTAGATGATATGGGAATGGAACAGTCTACACTGGTAGATGAGAACTACAAGAATGGTATGATGCCTACACAGATATCACTAGAGTGGGGATGGGTAAATCAATGGTATCAAGGAATAAAGATAGGTGCAGACATATATCATGTTAGACCTTATAAACTTTTAAATTATTGTCCTATCATTGGTACAATATACGAGCAAAAGAACACAGAAGCAAAGTCATTAGTTGACTTGATGAAACCTTTCCAAGTTATATACAACGTTTGTATGAATCAGTTGTACAAACTACTAGAAAAAGAGATGGGTAAGGTTCAACTCATGTCATTACGACATATCCCTGTACCAAAAGATGGAGATGCACAAGATGCACTCGATATGTGGGAGATGGAAGCAAGAAACAGAGGTGTGGTATTTGTAGATGATAGTCCAGAGAATTTAAAAGCTCCAAGCTCATTTAACCAGTTTACCTCACTAGATCTTACACGTACACAGGAAATACAGGCAAGATATACCCTAGCACAGCAAATGAAGATAGAATGTTGGGAACTTATCGGTATGTCAAAACAACGTATGGGATCCATAGCTGCATCAGAAACAGCCACAGGTACAAGAACAGCAATGGCACAGAGTTACTCTCAGACAGAGCCTCTATTTGTTGCACACGAGTATGTACAAGGGCAGTTATATCAAGCAATTATAGATGCTGCACTTTATACAGAAAGTAAAAAGCCACAATCTACCCTGTCATACATAACTAACGAAGGTGAGTCTGCATTTGTACAAGTAAACGGTACAGACTTATCATTACGTGATATTCAAGTGTTCCTAACTAACAGACCTGAGGATACTCAGATGTTTAATGAACTTAGACAACTAGCACAGGCTGTCATACAAAACGGTGGTACACTTTATGATGTAATCGAATTATATAGCACTAAATCAATGAGAGAAATGAAGAAAACCTTCAAGGAACTCAGAGATAAGATGGATGCTCAACAACAAAAAGCACTAGAATTACAAGAGCAAGCTCAACAGCAACAAGCTCAACAAGCTCAAGCAGCACTAGAACAAGCTAGACAAATGAAGGTTGAGGATCAAATTAACTCAGATAGACAAAAAGAACTAGACAGAGTTAACAAGAAGGAAGTTGCTATTATCAATGCAATGGCCAAAGGACCAGGAGTTGCTGGTGATATGGATGAATCAGGCACTCCAGATATATTAGAAGTATCTAGACTAGAGGCTGAGAACAACAAAGCAAACAAGGAATATGAAAGTAAGATGGCGGAAGTTGCTGGAAGAAATAGTGTTCAACAACAAAAACTGCAGATTGAACGAGATAAAATTAAGTTAGCTCGTGAGAATCAAGCAAATGATTTAGCTATAGCAAAAGAAAACGCTAAAGGAAGAAATAAATAGTAAATAATAATCTTCATTATAGAGAAGAAAATATTAATGCTATATTATCTCGAATATTTACAAAAATATATAAATAAAGTTTTGTAAATCAAAATGACTGATTTAAATTTACAGTCAAATACGGAAGAAAAACCAATTTTTAACAAAAATAACTACATATGTCTGATAATTTGACCCAAACTCAAGGTAATTTTGGTATTCAGGACACCATGAATGTTGGTGGAGCTGGAGATACACAGTTACTAAACGATTTAATGGCTCCAGAAACTGCACAAGCAGACCCTGAAGCTGTGGAACCAATAGTAAAAGAGGTGGAAGATACTGTTCCAGAACAAACTCCACCTGCTGGAAAAGAACTAGTAAAACCTGAAAATCCTGATGGTAAGACCGAAGAGGAAAAGAAATCTGGAGAATCTTTGATTAATGATTTCTTGTCTAGCGATGAAGATGAAGAACCTGAAGAAGAAGTTGTAGAAGCTGAAGCTCCAAAGAAAGAAGAGATTCTTGACAAAGTGGAAGAAGAAGTAGAACAACCAGCAGGGGAAGCTAACTTTGAAGCTCTTAGTAAGGATCTATTTAATTTAGGTGTCTTTACAAAAGCAGAAGGTGAAGAAGAAGCTAATATTTCAACAGGAGAAGACTTCTTAGCTCGTTTTGAATCTGAAAAGAAAAAAGGAGCACAAGAATTAGTTCAACAATTCATTGGCCAATTTGGTGAGGATTATCAACAAGCTTTTGAATCTATCTTTGTAAAAGGTGTAAACCCAAAAGAATACTTCGGTACTTATAATAATATTGTAAACTTTACCGAAATGGACTTAAGCAAAGAGAACAATCAGAAACAAGTGATGAAACAAGCACTTACTGATCAAGGATTTGAAGCAGAAGACATAGATAAAGAAATCGAAAGATTACAAAATTATGGTGATTTAGAAGCCGTATCTACTAGACACCACAAAGTGCTAGTTAAAAAAGAAGCTAAAAAGCTTCAACAACTAGAAGCTCAGTCTCAACAGGAGCAACAACAAAAGCAAGCTATTAAGCAGCAATATGTTACGAATGTTCAGACTATACTTACAGATAAAGTAAAAGAAAAAGAGTTCGATGGTATTCCTATCAACTCTAATTTAGCAAACGAACTACAAGACTTCTTACTAGTGGATAAATGGAAGACACCTAGTGGAGAAACCCTAACCGATTTTGATCGTTCTATCTTAGATTTGAAAAGACCAGAGAATCATGAATTAAAAGTAAAAGTGGGATTGCTCCTAAAGATGTTAGAAAAAGATCCAACGTTATCTACGATACAAAGAGCTGGTGTTACATCTAAAACTAATCAGTTGTTTGGAGAAGTTGCAAGGCAAGTTACTAAAGCTAAAACCGTTGCTTCTAAGAAAACTAGCAGTGACAACAATAGACCAAATTCATGGTTCTTGTAAATATTAATTAATTATTAAAAATAAAGAAAATGGCAATTCAAACAATCCCAGGTTTAACTGGCTTTACTTATGCACGTGTAGCGTCTATGGATGCACGAGCTGTAGGTAAGCTGACTGACGCAAACCACTTAGAGTCTTTTCACTCTACAGAGCCTGCAGATTATGATAAGAAAATTATCAGTCTGTATACTCAATCTTCATTGTATAGCAATGATTTCCTAGACATGATCAATAAGAGTACTCCTTATTTCATTGATACAAACAGTGATGCTTGGAAATGGAATATCGCTGTACCTTACAAATTCCCTAAAATTATTGACATTCCAAAATCTACCCAAGATGTAATCGATGCTGGTGGAAAAGTTGGTATTGATGGTCAAGAGTTTGAGCTTATCTTAAGTTCTAACGAGTTCTCTAAGAACGCTATCATTTCAGTTGGAACACGTCAATATGGACCACGTTTCTACGTAATTAAAGATCCACAACCATGGAATATGGGATGGATTTATAAATTCGTATTAGTAAGTGATAACCCAACTGTAGATCACGTTAACCCTACATTCCTTGCACAAGGTAATGAATTAGAGTTGATTGATGCTGCTATCGGTGAATTTGATCAAGATTTATTAGGTCTTCCTAGATTAGGTGAAGAAATCACTATGTTCGAATCATTAGGTTCTGCATATGGATATGAGCACAAAATCACAGAGTGGGCTGATGACAAAATGTTACGTGATGCTTCTGGTAAGCCACTAGATATTTTAGTATATGCTCCACAAAGACGTAATCAACTTCCATTGAGAAGACAAGACATCAAATGGGAACCATTTATTGAGTTCTGGATGCGTAAGTCTATGTTAGAATTAAAAGTTAAAAGAATGATCTGGGCTTCTCCAGGTACTGTAAAAACTGGTGGTTCTCAACAAAACTTAAAAAGAACTTCTGCTGGTGTATACCACAGAATGAGAAATAACGGAAACTTAGTACAGTATAACAGAGGTGAATTCTCTGCTAACTTAATACGTGCAGTTTTCGGTGATCTATTCTATCGTAGAGTCGATGTTAAAGATCGTAGAGTTAAGATGTATACTAATGAGGCTGGATTCGATGTATTCCAACAAGCTCTTAAAGATGATGCACTTAATTCAGGTCTTACTTTCGTTGCAGATTCTGGAAACAGATATCTACAAGGTGAAGGACAGAACATCACTTATAACTTTGCTTTCGATGCAATGGTTACGAGAGAAACAGGTCGTGTTGAATTAATTCACTTAAAAGAACTTGATTTACCACAAACTAATTTAGAATTTGGACAAAACATGAAGTCTACACCTGTATTTATGGTGTTTGATGTTTCTCCATTATCTGATGGTGCAATGGTAAACAACATCCGTGAAGTTCGTATGAAGGGTGCTCCTTCTATGACTTGGGGTTATATTGATGGAACTCGTTCTCACTTAGGCTTTGCTAAGTCTCAGGGAATGCAGTCTGCTAATAAGTTCCCAGGATATGAAATCTGGATGAAAGATCGTTGTGATGTATTCATTGAGGATTTATCAAGAACTGTACTTATTGAGGAAATACCACAGTTCTAAAAAAAGAAGAATCAGGTGATTAAATTCACCCTTCTCAGAGAAAGTAGTCCCCTCACCCACACTGTCCCTCCTCAAGAGGGGACAACCTTCTCACCAGAGTGATGATTAAGTTCTACCCATTCAATTGGATCACTCTACAAATTATAATAAACCAAATTAATTAATTAACTACATTATGGGTAAAATAGGAAAAATCTCTACGATTAAAAAAGAGTATAATAGCAGTCAGTTGCAAACACTACAAAGTGGTTTAGCATCTCAGGGTATGACAAGAATTCCTGGAACAGGAGTATTTAAGTATCCTTACAAAGAGTTAGATGGTAAGTACAGAACAGGATTAGATCCTGAAGCTGGTTACATTAAAAGAATTCAAGATCCAACGGAGAAAGAACTTGAGATTGAGAGAGTTACAAAACTTAGAGATAAGCTTCAAGCTGCTCTTGGTGATGTAGACTTAGGACCAAGATCAAAGTTCTGGAACTATGGTTTATCAACAGGATTGAATGATAGCTTACATGTTAAAGCTGTTAAACTTTTAGATGGTGATAACTTATATGATTTAAGTATCCCTATTCAAGAGCTTTCTTTTGCCTGGTTAAGAGTGCATCCAACAATTGCATCTTCATATCAAGCATGGGAAAGAGGAGAGTTTCCTGCAAATACACAATTCTATGTTGTCAATGATGAAATAGAAAGTGCTATTGTTTACAAGAAGAAACAATCTATCAACAAAGCTATTATCAAGTTTGACGCTATGAGTCCTGATAAGAAAAGAAAAGTTGCAAGATTACTAGGATTACCTGTAACTTCCAATACAAAAGAGGAAGTTGTTTATAACCAAGTAGACAATATGTTAAAACAGTCAGAGATGAAGTCTGGTGCTTACAAAGGATTAAATCCTGTAGAAGTATTTAACAGATTTGCTGACATGAAAGACAATTTACTCCATATAAAAGATTTAATTAAGGAAGCTATACAACATTCTATCTACCGAGTTAAACCAAGTGGCAAGATTTATGAGGGAGACTATGAGGTAGCAATGGATGAAGACGAACTAGTAAAATACTTAGTTGATGAAGATCATCAAGACGATTTACTAGTACTCGAAAAGAAATTGAAATCTAAGAAACTAGCTGCGGTATAAGTGGCTAGTTTTTAAAACTAGTTAAATATGATACCAGTCGATAGTTTATTATACAAAATTGACCAAAAACTAAATAAACTATCAACTAACGAGCATCAACAGATTGCACTAGAAGACAAAATCTTGAGCTTGAATGAGGCTCAGATTAAGTTGATAAAACAAAAAGTTGATGGTTTTGCAATTCCTAACAAGTTAGGATTTGATGCCTTTAAAAAAAGGTATGAAGATTTACAGAATCTAGTTATAGATTTTACCAATCAACCACTAGACTTAGTGGAATCAAACAAACAATTACATCAGTGGGATGCTGACCTTGATCTCCTAACACCTAAATACATGTTCTATGTAGATAGTTATGTTCTAGCAGATAAAGGAAGATGCAAAAACCGTAAGATCTGGATTAACAAAGATCTAAGTAAACACGGAGATATATCTTTATTACTTAACAACGATCACTACAAACCCAGTTTCGAATATCAGGAGACATTGAATGCAATATCTTCTAATAATTTGAGTATATATACGGACGGTACATTTACCCCCACTAAAGTATACATAGCATACATGAGATATCCTGTATACATAAACAAAGCAGGATATATTATGTTGGATGGAACACCATCCTCGGATGTAAATTGTGAACTAGAAGAATATCTAGAGGACGAAATTGTAGATTTAACAGTTCAGAATCTAGCTATGTACACAGAGAACGCTGCTGCTGTACAAAGTGCACAATTTAGAATCCAAACAAATGAATAATTTTAACCTTTTAATACAAATTTTATGAGTACATACGCTTTAACCACATTATTCGTGGTGCCAGTAGGGCAGACATCTGTTCCTAACTCTGGTTCGACTCAAGACCTGACAGCAGGTCAAGTAGGTTTCTTTAAAAGTGACTACAGTGTAGCTTCAGCAGGTAACATTGCTGCATCTCCATATTTCTATGTAGCACAAGGAAGAGAGAACACCTACCTTCAAGGATCTAAAAGATCTGACAAAATTAAAGGATGCCCAGGTGAGGGGTCCGGAGTTGCAACTTGTAACTCGAATGTAACAGAATGGTATAAAGTTTCTGGTTGTGCAACAGCTGCTAATCAGATTACTGACATCACAGACTTCAAAGTACAATGTGGTGAGATCGTTACTGTAACACTGAGAGCTTTTTCTTCGTATATTAATACGTTATACTTCAACGGATTTACACGTTCGGTAACTGTACAAGCACCTTGTTGTGATTGTGGTGGTGATCCATGTGTTGATGTTGATGTAAATGCATTAATTAATTCTCTTATTGCGAAGTTCAATGAGAAAGCTCCTGGAAATAACCCAGATAACGTTTCTTTCGATAGCTTCTTTACTTTCGAAAATGTTGGTGGAACAATCTTAAGAATTCATGGTAAGCCATTAACTAAGTATGGTCAGCCTTGTGACATTGCTGCATTCCCATTTGAGTATGACAGAATGTACTTCAATTCTTTTGTATATGAAGGACCAGCTACAACTGCTGACTTTATTGTTGCTGACAAATGTAATATCGTTGCTACATCTTCTGTAATCCAAAATTCTAGCTACCCTTCAGGATTATCTGCTGAGTGGAAGCAAGCTGAAATCAATTACTATAGCTACCAAGCTGGGTACTTGAAGTCTCTATATAGAATGGGTGGATACAATGAGAACTTTGAGTCTTATGTATCTGATGGAGTTGTTTATGATAGCTATTACATTCGTTTCAACGAATTTGACAAAGCTGCATACCAATGGGGTGACTACGTACATATGGATAACATAGTTATGATAGCCGTACCTAACGCTGACACTGATGGTGGAAGTGGTATTGCTGCAGCTGTAGAAGCTGTTTTAGTTGCTGCTTTAGGAGCAGTGGTTGATAATAATACTTGTATAACTACAACTACTACTACAACCGCTCCGTAACAAGAGAGTTACATAAAACAATACTAACCTAGAATACCAGAGGTGAGAGGATTAACACTCAATCCTCTGGTTTTCTTTTTTAAACAAGACTTATATGGCAGCCATTCTACAGTTAGATCTTATAGTACCCCCTAGTTACAGTGTGAATTTACTTGCTGTTACAGATGCGTCAGTCTATCCAGATGACCCACCTATTGTATCAGCACCTTCTATTGAAATAGAAATACCGGGATTTGGGACAAAAATCTTACCTTTTAAACCTTTAGAGACAAATGTTTTTGCATCAGATACGTTAGGTATTACTGAAGTTGGGTGTAAACAACCCCTACCTGATGGGATCTATAATATAAAATATTCCGTTGCACCTGCATATAAGAACTATGTGGAGAAAACTATCATGCGTGTAGATAAACTCCAAGAAAAGTTTGATAATGCATTTCTAAAACTCAATATGATGGAGTGCGATGGGGCAATAAAAAAACAATCAAGCGTGGATTTAAACACAATTAATTTCTTTATACAAGGATCGTTAGCTGCTGCTAACAATTGTGCTGAAAAAGACGCAATAAAACTATATAATCAAGCAGATCATATGCTTGATACATTTATAAAATCAGATTGTGGTTGTACAGGAAACAACTACAAAGTAAACTTTTATTAATATGGCACAGTGTGCATCGTGTGGAGCTAAGGTGGGATGTGGATGTAGATTAAAAGATGGTCTATGTGCTCACTGTAGAGCTAAATTAGAAAAAGAAAAAGGTAAAAAGTAAGACAAATATGTTACAACCTAGATTAACGAATTGTAAGGGATGTGCAGACATTCCTGATTTACTCAGAAGAATAGATTGCAAATTAGCAGAGCTTGGAAGCAACTTATACAACAATGTTGTATTTATGTTGAACAAGCCTATTGAGCATGCAGCTATCTCAGAGTTACTGGTATACAAACGTGTACTAACTTATAGGTATTGTGACACTCATTATGCTAAAGACTGTCATGGTGTAGATACAGAAACTATTGCTAGTAAGGTGATTCGTCTTACAGCTGGTTGTGTACCACATTGTGGTGAGCCAACGGTATGTGAAATAACTACATGCCCAATAACTCCTTGTCCTAATCCTACAACTACAACAACTAGTACGTCAAGTTCAAGTACAACTACTACAACGACTTTAGCACCAACCACAACAACAACTACAACTCTTAACTGTAACTTTAGTGGTGTGATTGATTGTAATATTACAACAACTACTACTACTACAGCACCTCCTACTACAACTACTACCACAAGTTATTTCCCAGATCCATTTGGTGTACCATGTATTTGGTCTACTAATGGTGGTAATCCAGGTTTAGTTGGTGTATATGACTTTGATACAAACACAGCTACAGATGTATTAGTTCCTAATGACTTTAATGAGACAGTAGGTATTGAAAGACCTCTGTGTGCTACAGAAGATAAACTATGGTTAGTTAGTATAGTTGATCAAGGGTCATCAAGATTTCAGAATAAGGTATATATTAGAGAATGGGACATAGATGGAACTACACCAAATGCTCCTACATTAACTTATGTAAGAGAGATAACAGTTCCTACAGGACAGTTTTCTAGTTCAGTTAATCTTGGAGGAACTTCTGTATGGGCTATAACTGCAAAAGATAATGATACACTTATTATTGGAACAGGCTATAGACACGCTCCAGCACCACAAGAAGGTACTGGTGGAGAGGGTAGAATGTATCTTCATGAATTTAGTATTGCAGCTGCAGGAGATATTACAATTGCTGAAACTGATATATCTTCTGCGTGGGCAGCTAGTAATTCTCAAGATAGTGCAAATAAGATAAGTAATATTACTTATACAAATTCAGGGCAGTTAGTAATGGGATATAGACTAGATCTAAATCCTGATGGATCAGGTTTTGCAGGTGCTGTAGGTAACTACATCAAAGTGTTCCCTGTAACTCCGTCTAATCCTGAATTTGAACTATATAATCTAGCTATTGCTTCACGGATACTACAGAACAGTGGATATCCAGAATTTACAAATGATTATACAGGAGTAAAAGATGCACCTTTCTGGGGTGTAAATGGATTAGCACAAGTGTTACATCCAGAAACTTTAGAGGTTTACACAATAGATCAATTACCTCCTTACAATTTGACACTTGCCACTAGTGTAACCAGTTCTAATGACTGGTTAAGTTCAGCTACACATTGTTCTAACATTGAATTTGAAAATGCAAATGATTGTGGTGGTACTTACTTCCCTCCTTTCTTCTTTGATGCAGAAGGTAATCCAGCTACACCGTTTCAAGGAGGTGTATATGATCCTACTCCTCAAACATTTACATTTGAAGGAATGACTTGTACAGCAACTCTAGCAGGGAATGTAGACGCATTTACTCAATCACCTCTTGGTACAACTCAGATGTTTTTAGGCCAAGCTTCAAATTTATCTTCACCTTGTAGTGGACTTCGATTACCAGAATCTAATTATCCAAATGGACCAGCTGTATCTAACAAAGTAAACGGTGATAATTTTAGTATTACAATTAATTTCCCTGTACCAGTTAACAACATTCCAATTAGAGCTGGTGTTCTAAATAGTAATCCAGATGGTACAGATGATGGAGTATCAGATGTATACTATGTAGAAACTAATGGTGGAACTCCAACACTTTCTATAACTCAAGGATGTTATGTTCAAGCTGATGGTAATAGACTATGGGGTGGAGTACAAAATCCTTATGTACCTGCTGAAGCCCCTCTTTTTAATGAAGGGGATGGAGAGTTTAAAGTTACTGCTCCTGCTAGCTATACATCCATGACTATATATGGTAATGCACCAAGTGGTGGACAATTACTTTTAGGATGTCCTGACCCAGCACTGAATTGTAATAGAATATATGGAACTTTGGAGGTATATGACTGTAATGACAATCCTGGAGTATGTGCTCCTCAAAACAACTTTCCAGAGGCTTCAGATCCTAGATACAGGATATTGCAGTCACACGATGTTGTAACGGGCAATTTAGAACCAATAGTATTACCACCAGGAAGTGCTTTCACAGTTCCTAATAGTTGTGTTAGTGAAAATTATCTGGTAAATACAATCAGCATAGATGATGACCAAGGTCAATGGGTCTATAAGTATGTAAGACTTTATTATGATACATCAGCAACTGGGGTACCTGAAAATGTTTCTTGGGATGGAGTAATTTATGAACTTGATCCAAATGATTTACCTGATTGTTCTGGAACCTGCAGGTTTCAAGGGGGAGTGTCTACAATCAATGATGATACTTTTGTTCTTAATTATAGGTTATCCGGACAACAAGGTAAAAGGGTGTTTGAAGCTTCATTTGTACCAGGATCTAATATTTTAGCAGTAAGTCTAAAATTCATAATACCTGAACCATTTAATGGAGGTAGTGAGCATGTAGTAACTCTTAATCAAGATGGAACACCAAGTAAATATATAGGTTTACGATCAAATGAACCTATAGTAGTTTCACAATTTGATTATGCTACAGGTAACTTTGAAGGTGAGACTATGTTAACTGGTCCAGGACTAGCTGAAAACTATAGGACTGTAGGAGACATGTCTGTAATTGGTGAGTTCCTATACATTACTGCAAGACGTTTAGATACTAATACCACTGAGTTATGGAAGGTTAGTTTCGATACACTAGAATGGAGTGTTGCAGAGTCTGATGATAGTTATAATGGTGGAAGTGCAGGAAGTAAACCAAGCTGTAGAATAAGTGACGGATTTAATTTTTCAGGTACTACCACTACAACTACAACAAATCCTAATACAACAACCACTACAACCACTGTACCTCCAGGTGTAAGAACAATATTTACTAGATTTTATCCTATTGTAACAAATAATTAATTATGATATTAACACAAGACATATTAGATAAGATTGAAGAATTGAGATTACAATATCCGAATGCTACATCTATTGGATTTGGAAAGAAACAATCTAATGGTGTAGAAACTGGTGAGTTTGCTATTATAGTGGGAGTGAAAGAAAAGAAAGACATTTCTGTAGTTCCTGCCGATGAGTTAATTCCAGTTGAAGTTATTGTCAACAATCAAAGCTTAAAGACAGATGTAACAGAAGTATATGCAAACTTTGTTCTAGGAACATGTTCTTCTACTTGTGGTAACATTAATGCTGGACCAAGTAATGCAGCCAATAGAGCTACTGTAAGACCTATTCAAGGAGGTACCTCCATGTCTAGTAGAAACAATAATAATTCAGTGGGAACTTTAGGAGGTATAGTACGTCATACAGATAGTGGATGTACAGTAGGATTAACAAATAATCATGTTGCTATAGATGATGCATTCTTTACAAGTGCTAGAGATGTAAACGGAGTTCTAGAAAATGATTATGATCCAGTAAATAGAGTGTATCAAACCGGAGAACTAGGACCTAGTACACCTACATCTAATAACTTCGGAGTAAGTTTAAGATATGTTCCTATTCATCCTTCAAGCACAGGACTTGTGAATCAAGTAGATGCAGCTATATTTTCTATTGATGAAAGTGCATTTTCAATATCACAATCTTGGAACCAAGTAGGATTAGAATCGATACTTGGAAACAGTGCTCCACCTTTTGCAAGCACTGGAGAACTAGATAACTTACTAGCTACTAATCCTCGTCTTTACAGTTCTGGAAGAACAACTGGAGCAAAAGGATTTGTTCCTGACTGTCCTATGACAGTACATGCAACTGGTGTTAGTATTCAATTATCTTATAGCCTACAAGGAGTACCTACATTCTGTCAATTTAACAGAGCTATTGCATTTATAAAACCAACTCAAGAAGAACCTAATGCTCAAAACCCTAGTGAAGTTTGTCCTTATCCTATATACAGGGGTGATTCAGGATCTTTCTTACTAGCAGATATAAACGGAACAATAAAAATAGTAGGACTTTGTTTTGCTGGAAGTGAGAATGCTCAAGGTGTAGCTCTTATAGGTTACGCATGTAGAATAGATGATGTAGCAGACCAGTTAGGAATAGAACAATATGTAGACACAGCATCAACTGCTGGAGTTATGGTAGACCCAGACACTATTGAATATATAACTATACCAGGTCAAAGCGATGAAAAGTTTATTTTATGTGAAAACGAAGAATACTGGCAAGTAGGATTTACAGGTTCACTAGAAGCTAACTGTGGTGGTAATACTACTACAACAACTACTACTGCTCCACCTACCACTACAACAACAAGTAGTTCAACTAGCACATCTACTAGTACCAGTACAAGTACTACTAGCACGTCTACTAGTACCTCTACGAGCACTTCTACGAGCACTTCTACTAGCACAAGTACAAGTACTAGCACAAGCACCAGTACGTCTACTAGTAGTAGTACAACAACCACATCAACTACAACAGCATTTGCAATGACTTGGGAGTTTGAAGGTTCAGATCCTGGTACTACTAAGTCATGGAGAGAATCAACTTTAGAAATCTTTAAGAATGGAGTTTCAGTAGTAGGTCCTGTAACATTTGATCCTGCTACCCCTACAGGTAGTGGAACATTTAGTGTTAGTCCAGGAGACAAGATAACTCAAAGTCTTGAAACAGATAATAATCCTGCATCATACCCACAATATGCACTACACGAACAATATAAAGGTAGTGTATCTGGAGGAGTGAGTTTATTAGATGATGATGCAGGTTTTATAGCAGCTGGTGCATCTAGAACAAGTACATTATCTTTATTAAATATAACTGCTACTCCAACAGATCCTAAATTACAATATAAAGTAGTTATCACTGCTGCTTCAACATCGAGTATTACTGTGGATATAGAAGATGCTTGGGATGCAGCTAGTCCACAATACGTATCTATTACTGATACCACAGATTCTAGTATAGGTAAGTTTTTTGAGAAAGATGCTAATACAACAAGTAATGCTGCATCTCCATATACCAATGAGTACTTCCAAGAAGGTCACGTGTATGAACTAGCAATGAGTTACAAGAGAAGTAGTGCAGGAGATGATAATACAATATTCCAATCAGCAGTAGGAGCAGGTGCTTCGTTAGTTTCAGACACTACCACCGGGACTGCTACAGCTTTAATAGGTCCTATCACTACTACATTTAGTCCAACTAATGTAGGTAGCGGACCCATAACAATAACATTTACACAAACCTCACCATAAGGTGAACAAATAAAATTATAAAATTATGTCAACACAAAATTGCTCAAACTGTTACAACGGCTGTACTGAAATTACT
>CEPI01012014.1_pt1 | contig 14242 bp, 9 predicted proteins | sample 530491 | NCBI WGS metagenome assembly CEPI01 (sample SAMEA2620210, study PRJEB7988) | marine metagenome | isolation source: saline water (ENVO:00002010), including | reverse complement strand
TCAACAACTGTATACGATCAAGTATTAGGTAAAAACGCTAAGAGACCTTTCTTACACGTTAGATATAGAGCTTCAGAAACTGAAGACAGACGCTACAAAACTTGGATTACAGGTTCTGCAGGTGGAGCGGCTACTACTAGCTTAGATGCTATGGAAGTTCACTTCTTATCTGAAAGAGCACTTTGTACTCTAGGAGCGAATAACTTCTTTATCTTTAAGTAAGATATAGATTATAAGAATGAGCGGGCCACTGAGTGAGCGTGGCCCTCATTCTTTTTAATAAAATTAAATTTTAAATTAAATACAATGAAAAAAAAGAAAACAAAATTTGTAGATAAAACCTACAAACTTACTAGAAATAAAGCTCCTTTGAGCTACACTATACCCTCTAGACACACAAAGAGAAAATCACTATTATATTTTGATGACACAACAGGTGTTAACAGAGCCATGCGTTATGCAAAAAATCAAAAAAGTATTTTTGAGGATGAACAGGACGGCAACATACTATTGGAGCCTATTGTTTTTGAAGATGGCTTTTTGAGAGTCCCAAAACAAAACCAAATATTGCAAGAGTTTTTAGCTTATCATCCAGGGAATGGGAATGAATTTGTTGAGGTAGATAAAGAAAAAGATGCTTCCATAGAAGTAGAAGATTTAGATATCGCACTGGAGGCTCAAATAGTCGCCAAGGATTTAGACATTGAAATGCTAGAAACAATAGCAAGAGTAGTTATAGGATTGAATATTGATAAATTAAGTTCATCAGAATTAAAAAGAGATGTAAGAATATTTGCAAAAAGATATCCTGGAGAGTTTATGGAATCCATTAATGATCCTTTACTTATGCTTCAAAACAAATGTGCTAAATTTTTTAGCGAAGGTTTGTTAGTTCTTAAAAATAAAAAGGATGTTTATTACAACTTAAAAGGAAACAAGAACAAGCTACTTACTGTTCCTTATGGTGAAGATCCATTATTCATACTAGCTTCGTTTTTACAAAGCGATGAAGGGCTAGAAGTTTTAAGGATATTGGAATCTAAATTAGATTAGTCAGAGGGGCCTCAAAAAAATGAGGCCTCTTTTTTTTTCTTATCTTTGTACAAAGAAAAATAGAGGATGACATCACTTATTAACACAGTCCGAGCCACTGTGCTTTCCATTGCAAATAAAAATAATTTTGGGTATATAACACCTAATGATTTTAATTTATATGCAAAACAAGCGCAGTTAGACATATTTGAAGACTATTTTTATCAATACAATAGTCAATTAGTAAAACAAAACGTCAGACAATCAGGCTCTGGATATGCAGATATTGTAAAGGGTATTGAGGAAGTAGTAGATAGTTTTTCTCGAACCAAAGTGCTTGCAAACACAGGAGTATCAAATTATGATTTACCTGAAGATTATTACCTAATTAATAAAATAAATTACTACAATACACTTCTCGCACAAGGACAGGCAACTAGTATTGCTAATAACAGGTTAATTGATAGCAACGCTACGTTTACATCTACCGTTCAAGTTGGTAGCTTGGTAAGTAATATTGTAAGTGGTGATACCGCATTTGTTGTTGAAATTATTAGTAATACCGAACTTAGATTGACTCAAGATCTTTTTGGAGCAACGGATTTGTTTGCTGAATACGCAATAGTAAGTACAGCTTATAACACAATCAAAGAGGTAGAAAGAGTTTCTCAGAATAAAATATTCTATTTAAACTCAAGCCCTCTTACAAGTCCGTCAACCACATATCCAGCTTATGTTTTAGGTGGTGCAAATGACACAACATATGGAAACACAATAACCATATACCCCATAAGTTTGACACAACCAGGATCAATAGTGAGTCAATACATAAGATACCCTAAAGATCCAAATTGGACTTATGTTCAGTTACCTCCAGGTGGTGAGCCTGCATTTAATGAGTCGGCCTTAGATTATCAAGACTTTGAGCTTCCCATTTCGGATGAGCCCAACCTAGTAAATAAAATATTACAATATGCAGGAGTTTCTATAAGAGACAAAGAGGTGGCAGCTTTTGGAAAATTAGAAGAAAATGAAGCAACTAAACAAGAAGGATAATTATGGCATATATTAACGATTATACATATTACGAAAACACAGGAAACCCAAACACAGAAGATGCAAATTGGGGATCATATCAATATGTATCATTAGATGATATTGTAACAAATTTTATCTTGATGTATGTGGGCAATGATAAACTTATTAATAACGTAGAAAGATATAATATTTTATTTCACGCTAAAAGAGCAATTCAGGAGCTTAATTATGATTCTTTGAAAGAAATAAAAATTTTAGAACTACAAGTTTGTGATACTCTAAGGTTTGTTTTGCCACCCGACTATGTAAATTGGGTAAGGTTATCTTTATATAAAGATGGTCTTCTTATGCCGTTGACAGAAAACATTCAAACTAATTGGTCGGATGCATATTTGCAGGATAATAATTGTAGAATATTGTTTGATCACGATGGCAACATCTTGAAGCCTTCGACATCTACAATTGATATGCAAAGAATTCTAAATGAGAAAAAAACTATTTACTTAAATGAATCAAGTTGTTATCATGGACAAGAAGGATATTTTTATAATGGATTATGGTACTTTGAATACCCTATAGGCGGAAGGTATGGTTTAAATACGGAAACTGCAAATCAAAATCCTACATTTAAAATAAACAAACAAGGGGGTGTTATTAATTTTAGCTCTGACATGGCAAACGAGCTTTGCGTGTTAGAATATGTTTCAGATGGAATGGAAAAAGGCGATGACTCTAAAGTAAGTGTTAACAAGCTTTTTGAAGAATTTATTTATGCATATATAAAATATGTAATACTAAATAGCAAAGTTGGAGTGCAAGAGTTTATAATAAACAGGCTTAGAAAAGAAAAGTCTGCGCTTTTAAGAAATGCTAAATTAAGATTAAGTAATATACACCCTGGAAGATTATTAATGAATCTGAGAGGGCAATCAAAATGGATAAAATAAGATGCCTAAAGTTCAAAGAAATTTTATAAAGGGCCGAATGAACAAAGGCGTGGATGAGCGCTTAGTTCCTAATGGTGAGTATGTAGACGCTTTAAACGTAAGGTTAGGTTCTACAGAAGGCACTGAGATTGGTGCTGTAGAAAACTCTAAAGGGAATGAATTGCTTGTTCAGTTAACTTATCAGGGACAAGAATTAAGTAATCAGGCTAAGTGTATAGGAGCTTTTGAGGATGGTGGTGAGGAAACAATGTATTGGTTTGTTAATGATCCAAACAACACAAACTCTCCAACAGGCAAAGTTGATTTAGTGGTTTCCTATAACACAAGAACATTTGTCTTAATATACCACTTAATATCCACAGAGGTTTTAAATTTTGATAAAGATTATCTAGTTAATGGTGTAAATATGATTGGAGATTTGTTGTTTTTTACTGACAACTTAAATCCTCCAAGAAAAATAAATGTCACACGAACATATCCTACCGAACCCGTTTTAAACGAGCAAGATATAGGTGTTATTTTAGCACCGCCCTTGAATGCTCCTAAAATAAATCAATATCAAATTGGAGGGGGTGAAAACTATATGGAAGAGCTTCTTTTAAGTTTTGCGTATAGATGGCAATACGAAGATGGAGAGTATTCTGCATTATCACCTTTTAGTGAATATGCTTTTACACCAGGGCCTTTTCAGTTTGATTACAGTAATTACAATCAAGAGGGTATGAGAAATACTCTTAATGCGGTAGATATAGAGTTTGAAACGGGGGGCAAAAACGTAAAAGACATTGATGTAATATTTAAATTTAGCACGAGCCAAAGTGTTAATGTAATAGAAAGATTTAACAAAGTCAATGAAGGATGGGTTGACAACACTACCCAAACCTTAACATTTACAAACAAGAAAATATATACCACGCTTCCAGAAGAACAACTACTTAGGTTATATGATAATGTGCCACTCAAAGCGCAGGCTCAAACTATTATGGGTAACAGATTGATGTATGGAAACTACATTGATGGATACGACATAGTTGATGATAATGGCGCACAAATTTATTTAGATTACGATCTTGAATTGATAAGTGAAAGTTTATCTGCTGCTGAAATAGTGGCAACTCTTAGTGATGCGACCTATACTATTGATGGATCAGTAACAGTCCCTCAAGCAAAATTTAGCGTAGACTTTGGTGCTGATGAAGTTCAACTTGTAGAGGGAGCTCAAATAGGTTTTGCTTTTAATTATGTAAGCGCCATTTATAGCGGTGATGCGTCATATGATGACGGTACACAGCCTGAAAACATATTTAACGATACGTTTTTATTTCAATTACAACAAGACTATAATAGTGTATTTGAAATGGCATCAAGCCCCGAGTTTATAGCTGCTATTAGCGAGTTTGTTCCTTTGGTAGACAATCAATGTGTATTCAATCAACCTCCTGGGGCTGAAATTGGAACAAGTCTAACTGATAGGCTTATTTGTGAAGCAGTTCCAAAAAGCGGTTGGGAGAAAGTAGGATTTGGAATAACCTCAAACCCTCAAGGGTTTTCAATTGAAACATCGCAGGGAAGTGACGTAATAAGCCTTACGATTCCTGCAATAAAATATGAAGAGTATGATCAAACTCAAAACCCCCCTGTTCCATTTTCACCACCAAGATTTGCTTATGAATATTTGCAATGCATAACAGCTGAAGGTTTATATGCTCAAAGCGCATCAAAAGAATCATTGCATAGTAATAGAGATTATGAAGTTGCAGTTGTATACATGGATGAATATGGCAGAGCTTCAACAGCGCTTGTAGATACTGACAATACAGTATTTATTGCTTGTGAAAATTCTGTGAACAAAAATAATATTAGGGTAACAATGAATAGTTATCCTCCTTATTGGGCAACTAAATATAAATTTGTAATAAAAGAATCTAAAGGTTTGTACCGAACAATATATACAAATATATTTTTTAGAGAAGAAGGAACAGGAGATGTATATTATTTGTTAGATGGTGACAATAGAGATAAGGTAAAAGACAATGATACTTTGTTTGTAAAATCAGACACAAATGGCCCTGTATTGAATTGTGCATCTACAAAGGTTTTAGGTTTTGGTAGCGAAGCAGAAGATTTTTTATGTACAAAAAATGCAGATGGTGAGGTAATTGAAGGAACATGTGGACAGCCAACAGGAACATACATGAGATTAAAAGCAAATAATTTTGCAGCAAACAAACCACCTAATTCATTTTTTGATAGAAAAGATGGTGCTGGAGACAACAAACCTATGGCACAAGTTAGTTGTAGTATTGAAGATGAAGTCAATCAAGGACAATTTCTTGATATAGAAATACCCGCAGGATCTAGAATAAATATAATACTTAGTGCAAGCAGAAGAAAAAGAGGAAGTAAATGCGGAAGCAGAACGTATAACTATGACAAAAACTTTGTAGCTTCAAATGACTATGCTAGTTTGGCTGACTGGTCTATAGGCGATAATATAAATTTTACCAATGGAATAACCGCAGGTAGCGATGATACTATAAATGTTATAAATCAATTCAGTGATATAAAAAACTACAGAATCAATCAAGCAACCAACGGTCAGAGTTATATAGGTTTTCAAAGAGATCAAAACGATAATCAATTATTTTTGACATTTGCATCAGGTACACCTAAATGTGGATCACCTGACAAAAGAGGTTCTTATGTTAATGTTAGAATTGTACTTGAATTAGCAACCACATTGACTGTTTTTGAAACAGAACCACTTGACGCTAACGATGAATTATATTTCGAAAATAATCAATCTTTTGATATAGTTAACGGCTATCACATGTCGGGTGATGGTAATTTTGATCAAAACCAAACAGCATCTCAGCCCGCAATTATAGATTTAAGCTTTTTTAATTGTTATACTTTTGGTAATGGGGTAGAAGAAAACCATGTGCTATCGGGATTAACAAAGCCTTTTGTACAATTAGGTGAAAAAGTAACATCTGTGTCGGAGGAGCAATATCAACAGGCAGATAGATTTGCAGATATTACATACAGTGGTGTTTTTAATCAAGAAACTAACTTAAACAAACTAAATCAGTTTAACTTAGCGCTAACAAATTTTAAAACACTTGAAACTGACTTTGGGCCGATTAGGAAAATGCACGCAAGACAAACAGATATTCTTACTTTGCAAGAAGATAAAATATCCTATGTTCTTGTGGGAAAAAACTTACTTTCAGATGCAGCTGCAGGAGGTGCAATTACATCAGTTCCTGAGGTTTTAGGAACGCAGTTGGCTAGGATGGAAGAGTATGGTATAAGCAACAATCCAGAAAGTTTTACTGCATACGGATATGACGTGTTTTTTACAGACGCAAAAAGAAGCTCTGTTATACAGTTAAAGGGCGGAAGCGCAAAAACTGATCAACTTATAGTGATTTCTCAAGTAGGAATGAGGTCTTGGTTTAGAGATTTATTTATAGATTCTTTTCCAACGCAAAAACTTGGCGGATTTGATCCATATATGAATGAATATGTTATTAGTTCGAATACGACTGAAATACCTCAACCTCCTGTTGAAAGAGACTGTGGTTATGTGTTAAATGTAAATGATGCTACTAGTGAATATAACCTATCAATTAATTTAAGCACCATTATAGGCCCTGTTTCATTTTCTTTTGACATTATACAAGGAGAGATAGATGTGATTGTAAATTGGAACAATACAGAAGTAGTAAACCAAGTGGGCTTGAGTGGTCAAATACCAGTTAGTTTTACTAAGACACTTAATAATCCTACTAATGCTTTAGTAACTATAAGGCCTAATGCAAATTCAACAGTTGCTCCTAGCTATAACGCCATCTTTGGTTGTCCTGAAGCAGACTCTATAACTGTTAAACAAATTGTTATAAATTTTTCAGGTGATGCATCTTTAACTACAACAACTAGATATAGATGGCAGCTTGCTTCCGATACAAGCCCATATAGTTCAAATTCGGTTGTGTTAGAGGAGGATGAAGTTTCTTTGTTTAGTGAAGTAAATGGACAAGAATCTTTTGGAAGCATACCCGTTTCAGGAGCCACTGTATATATGCAAAATAGGCAAGAGCCTGGACAAACATTTGTGTTTGATCCAACAAAAGATAAATTTAAATATTTAGAGTCCGCAACAAATTATGATGAGACAGATATAGATACCTTGCTACCGTTATTAAACACCGCCACTCCAATTACTACTAGTGGCATACAAAACGAAGCGTCTTTTACTTATGTAGGTGGTGAAGAGTATTTATATTTAGTTTGGGATTTGAGAGAACCAACCCCTATTGAGTTGTGTTACGATAGTTCAAGTCCAACAGACGCATGTTGCGATTGTCAACCCCCAACAGTATAATTATGAGTTTAGTAAATAAATATATAGATTCAAATGATTTTTTAACTGCTACTGCAGTTTTTGAGGATGAAAACCTTATAACAAAATCTGCAGATGGATTTTACCAAGATAGTGGAAACTATCGACAACAATTAAATGGTTTATTAGGCCCTGTAGTTTTATGTGAAGAATGTGGTATCCCTTGTGGAGGAACAATAACTACTCCAGCGGGGACTAATGGGTTGTATCAATTATCATTTAGCGCAGGAACCGAGCAAGGAGACACGGGAGCTATTTTGGTTCATTTTAACCCTCGATCTGTGCCTGATGGTATAAGAGTTTTATATGATGGGCTGTATTATAATAGATTGATGAGCCCAACAAACGGTAATTTACAATCCACAAGTGGTGTGGCAGATTCTTTTACAATCATTGGCGCTTTGAATAATCCTTGTGTTCCAAATGCACCAAACACTGATAATTATACATTTTACAACGGCTATGACAATACAGGTTGGTTAGTTGGATCACCCAGCCCACAAAGTGTCACAATACAAACAGGAGATTATGTTGGTGGTGGGGTTAGTGAATATAGCACCCTAGTTGTTCCAAAACCCAACAGACTACCAGGTTTAGTTACTGTGCAAGTTTTAGGGCCTTGTAATAATACACAATGGGATCTCGAGGTTGAATGCCAAGCTCCATTACCTAGTTTTGCAGGGCAAGCATTAGGCAGTGGCACATCTTGTGGAGCTACAAATCAAACATATTATTTTGCTCAGTTTAGAAATGCTACAAATAATTATCCTGTAATTAATAACTTTGTATTTGACGACATTAATGGTCTTAGTTATGCAAGTGACGGAAACTATTTGATGGATGACGGAAATGTAATTACTGTTACAAACGGAGTTGTAACCAACATACAAACATGTACCTAAAATATATCTATGTCTCAAAATTATACATTAACATATAGCGAAACCGTAAAAGGATGGCCTTCTTTTTACAGCTATTTTCCTGATTTTATAAAGGGAATGAATCAGTATTTGTATACTTTCAAAGGTGGTAATTTATACAGACACAACACAGGAACAGTAAGAAATCAGTATTATGGAGTTAACTACCCATCAAAAGTTACAAGCGTTTTTAATCAAGAACCAACCACAGTAAAGGTTTTTAAAACAATAGAACTTGAGAGTGACGATAGATGGGATATTGATATAGTAACTGACTTAGGGGCAGGCGCCATGCCTTCTACAGATTTTGTCAAAAAAGAAGGAAGTTTCTTTGCTTTTATAAAAAGAATAGCAGGAACAGAAAACCTTGCACTAAGATCTACACAAGGCATAGGTGTTTTACAAAGCACCACAGGCCAATCACCTAACCTCATACAAGTTTCTTTTGATCAGCCTGTGCCTACAATGATTAGTTTTGGAGACGAGGTGTACTATAGCACTTTTATTGGCCCTGAGCCAAACGACTATAGTGATCCTATAGAAATAGGCCCTATAACCTCAATGAGTAGCGATAGAAAGACTATTTTTATTAATGCAATCAACTACCTACCTGCAGGCTCAGTTGTGCCTAATGACGCATTTATATTAGTTTTAAAAGATCCTGTCGCAGAATCTTATGGGGCTACAGGATACTTTTTAGAATTCACAATAACAAATTACAACACTCAGGCTGTAGAACTGTTTACAGTTGATTCTGATGTCTTTAAAAGCAATCCTTAGTTTTTTGTATCTTTGCGTAAATGAAATTTACTATAAGAAAATTAAATAAAAATGATTACGATACCATTTTGTTAAAATGGTGGAAAGATTGGCGGTGGACACCTCCATCAAAAGATTTTTTACCTGAAGATGGTGAGGGAGGAATGATAGTTTTTGACAAAAATATTCCAGTTTGCGCTGGGTATATGTATGTTACAAACTCAAAAGTAGGATGGTGTGATTGGATAGTGTCTAATTTTGAGTATAAAAACAGAAAAAAAAGAAAAGAAGCTTTGAGCTTTTTAGTTCAAGTTTTATCGCATACTTTGAAATTAAGCGGCTGCAAATACGGGTATGCATTATTAAAAAATGACTCATTAATTAAAATATACGAGGATAATGGGTATATCAAAGCAGACGCATATAACGCAGAAATGATGAAATTATTATAATATGGCAGGATTCACAGCAATAGCAACAGCAACAGTTGCAGTAGGAGGTCAAGCCGCTAAAGGATTTTTAGCAGGTGACGCAGCAAAAGACGCAGCAAGAGAAGCGGGAAGATTAGAAATTAAAAAAGAACAATTAGAGCAAGAGTCTATTGCAGCTTTGGAGCAAAACTTTTATGATGCCGTTAGAGCTACCACGGATGTTTATGATAAAGCTCTACAATTATCAAATGTTCAAGGAACTCAAATTTTAGAAGCAGCACAAGAAGGCGACCAAAGAGGTGTTGCTGCAACAGCAGGTAAAATCAAACAAATACAAGACATAGGAACAGGTAAGATTGCAGACAAACAAGCAATGCAAAAACTAGCAATTGATATGGCTAGAGCAAAAGCGGGTGAGGCGTCTGCAGAAGATATTGCCTCCTTGAAAGATGACAGAGCTCAAGCCGCAGGAATTGAGGCCGAAGCAAAAAGGGCTGAGGCGGATATGTTTGGCAGACAGGCTAGTAAGAGTTTTATTGACGCAGGAACAAGTGCTTTGACGAGCTTAGTTGGTGCATTTGGAAATGCTGAAGGTAAGGCTATTAAAAAACTTATGGAAGGCGACTCTAGTTTATCTGGAGACAAAGCGCTTGAAATGATTAAATCAGGTAAATTTGACAAGTCTCAATTAAGGCAAATTGCAAGAGGAAACTTCAGCACCGAAGGAGACGTGATTAATGTCCTACCAAAATCAACCGATGGTTTGTTTGGATCAGATGGTGCAATATTCGGATCAGAAGGGTTTTTCGGAAAAGATGGAGCTTTAAGAGGTGATGATGGATTAATAGATGATATCGGAGGCTTTTTAGGCATTGGCGAAGGTAATGAAGAAGGAGTATTTGGATCTGGTGGATTTTTTGGTGAATTGTTTCAATCTTTAGGTTTGAGTAAACCAAAATAAAATAAATTATGGGTAACGCAGTACAAGCAGCATTAGGTAAAGAGGCAGTAGCAAAGGCTAGAGTTGAAAGAGTAAAAGGTAGGTTTGACTTTATTGACGATGCGATAACGGGTGTAAATGAATGGCGAGAAAATATACTTACTCAAAGAAAAAACCTACAAGACAACAATCAACAAGAGTATTTAAAAATACTAAAACAAGCACAGCAAGAATTTCCTAGCACAAAAACAGGTCGTGAAGAAATGCTTGCCTATTTGGCAGAAGCTAAAAGAAGGCTTGACAACAATATGCGTTTAGTTCAGGGTGGTGTAATAACCATGGATGACAATACTCGTTTCAGAGACAACTTATCTCAAACTTTTACCATTGCTTCTCAATGGATGAAAGACGAAAGCAATGAGTTTGAAAAAACTCAAGCAAGAGCTGTTGGTGGAGACTATACAGTTACTAGTAGAAGTATAAGTCCTGGAGATGGCACCAAGGGGAGTAGTAGTCCAAGTGTTTCTAATGAACAGAAAACTATAGAAAGACCTATTTCTGGTAATTTAGAAGCTGCCCTTCAAGACATTCAAACGTCTATAGGCGCACCTGGATCTTATGCATTAGGCTTTGATGACAGCGGGCTAGGTATAATAACATTTTATGAGCAAGAGGTTGATTATATCACGGGTTTAACTAGAAACAAATTAGACGCAAATGGCAATCCTATACCTATAAAAGATGGGGCTATGAGTATTTTAGGTCTTAAAAAAGATGCAAACCAACGAGCAAACAGGCTTTATCTTTATGATGAGGCTAGTAAACTTGTAGGTAAGGATACTGCTTTAGGCAAAACATATGAGTTAATTAGCCGTGTTGGTAACATGAGTGGCGTAGTCACCGATGATGTGAGTCAAATGGAAGTGGAGCAGTTCAATAGTTTATTAAATGTTGCCGCACAAAACATTACAGCAACGCCAGAGAGGATCGTTAGTGTTTTATCTGAAAATGGAATGTTAACGCCTGATGGTCAAAGCGCTGATAGTATAGTAGTTCCATTTACTAAATGGGATGAATCTACTATGGCTAACGCAAAAGTGGAATACAGGTATTATGATCCTGTAGAAAAAAAATATAAAACAGGAACTAAACCAAAATATATTAAAGTTGGTGGGCCAAACGCTCAAAACAATGGCGTTCAAGTGCCTATTCTTACTGAAGAAGATAGAGTAGCAGCAGAAAGACACGCAAAAGGTGCGTTGTATTTATCATTAGACAGAGATATTACAGATTCAGGAGAGAGAGACGCACAATTCGATCCTTACAGACCTAATAAACTTGAGAGCAAATCTAAAACTGCAAATGGAGTTAGTGTTATAGAGGCCCTAAATAACTTGAGAGGCGCTAAGTCTGTTGAAGATATAGAGCTTTCTTTACAAAAACTTTCAGGACTTTCAGGACTGAAATATGATTCAATAGAAGAAGTTACTGCGGTGGTTGATGGAGAAGAAATAGTTACAGGAGTTAACATTAGTTTAGGTGGTCAATTGATACCTGTTGAGTTTGGTAAGGTAGTCGATGGTAAATTCCAAGAAACTAATGCTAAAGACTTTATAAATGCAAACTATGAGTTCTTTGCAAAAGATAATGCAGTTGATTTCAACACAGCGTTTGAAAGTTTCGATGGAGAGCTTTTTGAAAATGTATCTCAACCTGGTGTAGGTTCAAGAAACAGAAATTACAAGTCTAAAAAGACATTTAATTTAAGTAGTGAATATGAAGTTGGTGGATCAAAAACTAGTTTAAGTAGCCAATTAAAACTTGCGTTTGATGATGCGGATTCAGCTGATAGTTTTGGTATTGACAGAAAAAATCTTGCGTCAGGAGTAAAATCAGCTGTTACGACTGCAATGCAAAACCAAGGTGTTCCGATTCCAAAAGGGTTTAATGTTAAGGTAACTCCAGGTGGAGATGGAATCACTATAGAATATATTGACAACGAAGGTATACCAGTAACTATAAAAAGTAACGATATAACTTCTGACAATCAAGATTATAGAGAGGTAGAAGGTGTTGTAACCGATTTCATTGCTAAACTAGAAAAGTAATTTTATGAAAAAATATAGAACACCTGCTGGCAATGTAAGAAGCGAGACTGATTTAATTGCAAAATACGGACAAGATCGTTTTGACGAACTTGTCAAAGAAGGCACCTTAGAATTGGTTTTAGGAGACGACACTGAAAAAAAAAATCCAAACGACACCTCCGATTCAAATTCGGAAACGGAAGTTACGGAATCTACTACAGAAACAACACTAGCCGATTCCTTTTCGGATTCTTCAAGTCCACTGTATCAAAATAATTCTTTATTTACCACACCTGCGGGTAATGAATACACCCAAGAGGAACTTATTGGTAAATACGGAAATCAATTTTACGATTTAGTTAGTGACGGAAAACTTTCTTTTACAGGAAACCAAAGACCAGAAACAGAAGAAGAAGAAGTAAGTTTTGCTAACCTAAACATTCCTGATGCTCCTAACAGAACAGGAGTTTTAACAAACGAAGATGGTAGCGAGTCTACTCACAAGATGAAAACAGAAACTGATGGCAAAGGTAATTGGTTTTCATTTCCTACTATTTTTCAAAATCCAGATGGCTCTTTTACAGACATGTCTGAACAAGCAGAACAAGATTGGAAACCTGTGTTTGAAGAAGCTCAAAAAAGAGGAGAAGTAATAAATTTTGGAAAGGACAAAGAGAGTGCCATTGCATATGGTGAGGGATCCTGGAAATCATCATTCAACAATAAAAAAAACAGAGAGATTTTAGATTCAGTAGGTTATTTTGATGTTTTAGAAGAGCAAGAAAATAGAAACCTTGGTGAGTATATGAGTTTCAGAATAGATGAAAAAACAGGGCAAGTAGTAGATGTTTCGCCATGGGAACAATCACAACAAGACACAAAAGATAAAACTTACTTTATAAAAGATGAAAATGGAAATACTGTAGCAAAAAAAGGAAGTGAATTAGATGAAAAAGTTTTAAATGCCATTGTAACATATGAAAAAAGCCAACTACCTGAATATATTGAGGTAAGTGATATTGGAATTATAAGCAATTCGCTCAAAAATGTTGAATTGACTGAAGAAGAAATAGAGAAATTAGGTGGGGTTGATGCTGATATTTTAGCAAAAGCAAATATTAATCCGTTAGATTACGCAAAATGGGTAAAAACAAACACTAGAAAAGACGGTTCTGTTTACAGATTTTTTAAAACACTTCTTGCAAATGAAGAGGGTAATGAGTTTGAAAGAGAAAAACTACAATTTGAAAGAATTCAAAGCTATAAGGCTAATCTTTTAAATGACATTACAAAAGAATTAACTAGACTTGAGGCATTAGAAAACTACACGTCTGATCCCGCTGAACTAGATAAAATAAAAAAAGCAAAGAAAAAACTTCAAGACGCTTTTTTAGATACCGCAGTTGAAATGAGAAGTGTGGTTGATTTATTTCCCAAATTCAAAGAGGGTACTGAGGAAAAAGATTTAAGAGATAGAAAAAGACTTTACTATGCTGCAAAAGAAGGCGGTGCAGATGAAATGGGAGTAGGCGCCATGGAATTAGGTGCGGTTGCAGCAAATACAATAGTAACTTTTGCTGCTGATTATTTTGCCTCTATCCCTGCGTTTTTCGACCAACGGTTATCCCAAAAAGGATTTGATAAAAAAGGTTTCTTTGCAGGTCTTAGTGAAATGATAAGCGA
>CEPI01076612.1_pt1 | contig 14473 bp, 20 predicted proteins | sample 530491 | NCBI WGS metagenome assembly CEPI01 (sample SAMEA2620210, study PRJEB7988) | marine metagenome | isolation source: saline water (ENVO:00002010), including | reverse complement strand
TTTGCATCATCTCAGATGAGTAACATGAGTTACTCTCCTTATGGTGTTCTGAAGAATGTGGGAGAACTTTATACCAAATCTCTTGGTGGTCTGATCTGTCACTTCTGGAATGTTTATGGTATTGAGAAGGATCACGATAAGGCACACGTCATCACGGACTTTATCCGTAAGGGATTTGAGACTGGTGTGATTGACATGATGACTGATGGCACAGAGGAGAGGGAGTTCCTTTACGCAGAAGATTGTTGTAAGGCATTGGAGATGTTGATGAACAATCATGAGAAGTTCACTCCAGAGGACCATCTTCACATCACCAGTTTCCATTCAACAACAATCAAAGAGGTTGCATCGATCATTCAAGGTCAGTTCAACATCATTGGTAAGAGTGTTGAAGTCCAACCAGCGGAAGCGAAAGATCAAGTTCAACTTGATAAGAGAAACTCAGCAAACACTTTTATCACAAAGTGGTGGTTACCAGAGACAACGATTGAACAAGGTATTTCTAAAGTATTTGAGGAAATGAAGAATGACTATTTCGTTCAATGATCTTGGTAGAGCAGGTCGTCTGGGTAACCAGATGTTTCAGTATGCTGCTCTGAGAGGAATTGCAGCACATAAAGGTTACAACTGGATGATCCCTCCTGAGGATGTTCCTCGTCCAGATAACTATGGTCTTCATGAGGCATTCGAACTTACTAATTGTAAGCCCGAGAATGTTGGTGAGCAAAGAACAAAGCAACTCTCTTGGAGAGAGTTTCATTACAATCAGGACCTGATGGATAACATTCCTGATGGAATTGATGTGGATGGATACTTCCAGACAGAGAGATGGTTCAAACACATCGAGGACGAGATTAGAGAAGACTTTACTTTCAAGAACGAGTGGCTGGATCCTTGTCTTGAGTACATTGAGAGTATTGGAAATAAGAAACTGGTTTCTCTTCACATCAGAAGAGGTAATCCCAACCTCCAGGGTGAGAGAGGAGAGAAGTGGTCTTATCAACTACTTCAACACACTCATCCTTTGATGAAACAAGAATATTATGAGAGAGCACTTTCACACTTCGATGATGATTATCAGGTGTTAGTGTTCTCAGATGTGATTGATTGGTGTAAGAGACAACCATGGTTGCAAGGTGACAGGTTCCTTTTCTCTGACAACTCAAAGATGTTGTTTGAGGATGGTGCATCTGTTCCATATGTGGACCTGTGTTTGATGAGCCTCTGCTCTGATGCCATCATCGCCAACAGCAGTATGAGTTGGTGGGGTGCTTGGTTGATTAACAATCCTGACAAGAAAGTGGTTGCACCTAACCCTTGGTTTGGACCTGCAGTATCTCATTACATCATGGACGATCTGATCCCTGAAGGTTGGATCGAGGAGTATAACGACCCTGCAGAAGTTCCCCCAGAAGTATGATTGGTTTTAATTATCTTGGAAAACTAGGACAACTTGGCAATCAGATGTTCCAGTATGCGACTGTGATGGGAGTGGCAAAGAACATTGGCACTTCCTATTGCATTCCAAATCATGATGAAGTTTTTGATGATGGAATTGGAAACAAACTTAGGATTGAATTGTTCAATGCCTTTGACATTAATCCAGAGAGAACTGGTTTTGTTCCTGGACCAAACATTCAAGAGAAGGACTTTACCTTTGACCCTTCTCTGTTTGAGATCCCATCTAGTCATGATGTATCTCTTGTTGGTTTCTTCCAGACACAGAGATACTTTGAACACATTGCCGATGAGGTGAGAAAGGAATTCAAGTTCAGACAACACATCGTTAATGATTGTAAGGAGATTGTTGAGGAGGTCTTTGAGGACCCCATTGCACTTCACATTAGAAGAGGTGATTATCTAATCAACTCTGACAATCATCACAACTTATCTTTAGAATATTACAAACAAGCACTCAAACAATTCTCTAGAAGGAGACAGGTGATTATCTTTACAGATGACCCTGAGTGGGCATCTAAACAAAAGATATTTAAATCAGATAGGTTTGTAGTTTCAGAAGGGACTGGTTCTTACCATGACCTTTATCTGATGACACAGTGTAGTGATTTCATTATCGCTAACTCAACTTATTCTTGGTGGGGTGCGTGGTTAGCAAACCACGGAAGAGTGATTGCACCAGCAAGATGGTTTGGTCCCAACAATCAACATAAATCACTCAAAGATCTTTATCCATCTCATTGGGAAATCTTAGATTATGATTGATCTCAAACAGACAACGTTTATCATTCCTCTGAGGATTGACACTGGAGACAGACTTCGTAACGTCATCCTCTCAACTTGCTTTCTTCTTCATCACTTCGACACCACTGTGTTGATCAAGGAAGTTGATAGTGAGAGGAGGTTTGAAACCTTTGCTCTTCCCATCATCAAGAGACTTGTTGATACAAAGAACCTGGTTCACGTCTTCGAAGAAGATACAAGAACCGATGATGCCTTCCACAGGACCAAGGTTCTGAATGACATGGTGATGATGTCAAAGACTGACATCGTTGTGAACTATGACACGGACATCATCCTCCCTGTTTCGAGTTACACAACTGCAGTAGAGATGTTGTCTGGTGAATGTGATGTTGTTTATCCATATAAGTTTGGTGAAAAGGGAGAAAGGAAAGTCAATCTTCCTCTCACCATTGACACTCAGGAGGACATGGATGAGTTTGAGAACAACGATTGGGTTAAGGAGTTTATCGGGACTGGTTACTCACCAGATCTCCTTAATAAGAACGCCTTCTATGCTCGGAATGTAAATGGTATTGGGTGGGCAGAATATGGAATGGTTCAGTTTTTCAACAGACAAGTTTACATTGATGGTTACCTAGAGAACGAGGGGTTTATCGCGTATGCTCCGGAGGATGTAGAGAGACATCACAGATGGAAGACGTTGGGTTATAATATTGGAAGAGTGGATAGACATGCTTATCACCTTGAGCATGATAGAACTCAGAACTCATGGTACACTAACCCACATATGGTTAGGAACAATCAACTCTGGGAAGAACTGAAAGTCCTTTCAAAGGAACAATTGATTGAGTATTACACACAACAAGATTACGTCAAGGAGAGGTTGGGATGAAGTTTTGGAACTTAGTTACATTTGCTGATAAGGACAACTCTGTAAAGCAGAAGTACTTGAATGATTATGCAGAGTCCTTGGGTTTGATAACTCATCCTTTCACTCAAACATGGCTGAAGAAGCAATCTTTTTACAAGGACAACAAAGAGATTCTGAGTAGTAAGACAGGTGCAGGTTATTGGTTGTGGAAACCTTTCATCATTGCCAACCTGATGGATAAACTCAACGATGGTGAGTTGATTGTTTATTCTGATGTTGGTGACATGTTCCATCCAGAACTCTTCCCTTACGTTGAGGATCTGATGGATCCTGATGATCCTTGTCTTCTTTTGATTGGTGGTTTCCCTCAGAAATTTCTGACTAAGAGAGACTGCTTTGTTTACATGGATTGTGACGAAGAGGATTACTGGGAGTGTACTCAACTTGAAGGTGGAATGCAGTTCTGGAGAAACACACCAGAGGCAAGAAAGGTTGTGGGTGAGTGGCTGGAAGCATGTACTGATCGAAGGATTCTTACAGATGATGAGAATGTTTCTGGTAAGGAGAACTTTGATGGGTTCCGTGGACACTTCCATGACCAGGCAGTTCTGACTAATCTGGCGTGTAAGTATGGTCTCTCTGCCGTCCCTCAACAGGATCAGATTAGACATTACCTTGAGTGTAATGTTGATTATTGGTATGAGAGAAATGAGAAGAGTGGGTTTAACATGGGAAGACCGATTGAGTCACTCTTGTTACAACTGAAGGAGGATTCTCCACATGCTGCATAGTATCATTCTCACAGTTCACAATAAAGATTATCTCATTGAGAATGTCATTCGAGGAATCTACGAAAACACAGTGGGTGATTATGAACTCATTGTTGTTCTGGATGGTTGTACTGACAACTCAGCATCAGTTGTTGAGAGTGTTGTGAATGATAAGACAACTGTCATTGAAACACCTGATGTTTTTGAGACCAAGGCAAACAATGCTGGATTGAAATTTGCAGAAGGTGATTATGCCATCATAGTTCAGGATGACATCATCGTTCGTGAACCTGGTTGGAACTTGAGAATGATGGAACCCTTTGAGGTGTTTGATGATGTGTTTGCCGTCACTGCCAACACAGCACACAACTGGGTTCCCAATCCTCACTCGATTCATCTGGGAATGAAGGAAGACCTTGACTCTTGTTGGTGTGACATCCTTCACCACACAGACCATGCACAGAGAAGGAATACTCCAAGAAATGAATTTGCTGTCAGAGCAACTGCCAATCGTGGTCCTCTGATAATTGACATGTCTGACCTGAGGAAGTTGAATTATTTTGATGAGGAGTTCGCACCTCAGGACATGGACGATCATGACCTGATGTTTAGGATGCACAAGGAGTTAAATAAGGTGTGTGGTTGTTATTGGATTGACTTCGAATCAAGAGATGAGTGGGGTGGAACTAGAGTGTCTGGATCTGTTGCTCCTTGGTTACTGAAGGCAAACCAAAAGAACATGAAACTATTCTATCAAAGACATAAAGATCTTATTGATATGGATTACAACAATGAGAACCGTGTGATTAAATGACTTATTCTAAGAGATTCAGTAGCAAATTCTTTTCTAAACTTCTTCAACCAGCAGGAAACAATCCTCAGAGAGACAGAGCATCTTCTTTGGAAATTGTGTTTGAGGAACTCGATAAGAAGAAGATCAAAGACTTTTTTATCGTCGAGACAGGTTGTATGAGACCTGACCATGGACACCTAACCTTTGGTGATGATGGTGCCAGCACTTATATCTGGGACGACTTTGTCAATTATTATGAGGGAGATGTTGCATCTGTTGACATCAATCCGGTCAATGTTGATTATGCCAATGCTAACACGTCGGATAAGACACAAGTTTACTGTCAGGACTCTGTTGAGTATCTATGGGATCTATCTGAAAAGAGAAAGATTGATTTCCTTTACCTTGATTCCTACGATTTCGTTCCTACTGATCCTATTCCTTCACAGCTTCATCATGTGAAAGAACTCTGTGCGTGTATGAAGAACCTCAAGAAGGGAACCATTATTGCTGTTGATGATCATCTAAACACCCCTGTGTTTGATCAGTATAGATCAACTCTTGCACAGGGTGGAAAGGCAAGGTTTGTTGAAGACTTCATGAACAACATTGGAGCAGAACTTCTTCATGATGGGTATCAGATCGTATGGAGACTTTAACTTTAAGATATGATGGTGACCCTTGTCTAAGGAGAGTGTCCCATAAAGTGAAGTACTTTGATGAGCCTTTGAATGTCCTTTTGGGTGAGATGAGAAGGATTATCAAAACTGAGAATGGTGTTGGTCTCGCTGCACCTCAGGTTGGTGTCAACACAAGAGTTATTCTTGTGATTGATAATGACATTACTGAGATGATTAACCCTGAGATCACTTGGACATCTTCTGAGTTTGTTATGATGGAAGAAGGATGTCTGAGTGTTCCTGATCACTATATTGACATCGAAAGACCGAGAGAGATCAAGGTCAAGTTTCAAACAAGAGATGGTAAGTATAAGAAGTGGAAATTGAAAGGACTCCAAGCAAGGATTGTTCTACATGAGGTTGATCATTTAGATGGGAAGTTGATGACGGACTATGAGTGATGTTTTATTGAGACCATGGCATGGAGGCCTGGGGGATCACCTTCAGTTTTCTACGTTGCCTGAAGAGTTTCACAAACAACAAGGAAGAAAGACTTATCTTCTCGATGGAGCAGAGTTCCGTAATGAGGAGATTTATAAACTCGTCTGGGAACATAATCCTTATGTCTTGGATGTGAAGGAAGGTGAGTGGAACGCTGGTGACCTCCCTCACTTTGACATGTCAGAGTGTAAGACCGGGAACTGGATTAGTAACTGGGAGAGGCTTCATGGTCTCGAACCAACAAACACAAGACCAAAGATTTATTATGAACCACAAAAGGTTGATGGTCTCAGTGATACTATCTTAGTGGATCTTTCAAGTATCTCTATCAGTCATGATGGAAAGGTTCTTGGTTATACCGTGGAGGAAATTGATAAGACATTTAAAAAGGTACACAAAATTTTTTCTGGCAAGAAATTCGTCTCTATAAGCTTCAAAAACTACATCGCAGATGACATCAACAGGTTCGAACCAGAAGTGGATGGGACTCTGGAGATCGAGAGTATCTTTCACTACTGTGATGTGATTCGATCTTCGTTTGGTATCTGTTGTCTTTACAGTGGACCAATGGTTCTCTCGACGGCAATTCAAAGGTTCAACCCAGACTTGAAGATCTTCTGTATTACTTCACCGCTCACATTTAACAGTGACAGAATTCAGAAACAAGGGATGTTTTATTTCCCTGAGTATGTTGATTACATGGTAACAGAATGAACAACAGAGTTTTTATTACAGGGTGTGGGAGTGGACTCGGTAAGTCTCTTTATTTGAAAGCAAGTGGGACTTCCGCGGTCTTCCCCCATTATCGTAAAGGAGACCCAACAATTGCAAGATTGATTGGAGACCTGAGAGACACTGACTTTCCTGATAAGGTAGATGAGTTTATTCGTCGGTCTGACATCAATGTGTTTATCAATAACGCTGGTGTGCATCTGAATAAGTCTCCAAGAAAAACAACAGATGAAGAAGTGGATGAGGTGATTGAGAGTAATCTGACTTCACAAATCAAAGTTATCAACAGAGTTTACAATTACTTTGTTGAGAAGAACAATGGAATGATTATCAACATCAACTCTCTGTGTGTCAGACATCCATCACCGACAGAGAGTGTTTATTGTGCTTCTAAGTTTGGTCTGTTAGGTTTCTCAAAGGCACTTCAGATTGACGCTCTGGGACGAAACGTGGAGATTGTTGATATCTTCCCTGGAGCAGTTCAAACAAGAATGACAAGAAACAGAGACAATTATGAAACTCTGATGTCCGCTGATGAGGTGGCAGAGGAGGTTGTTTCCCTTCTTGATAAAAGAGGGAAAACGTTCTATAATAGTGAAGTGGTACTTAGAAAGAGAAATGAAAGCAGCGGTTCTTGAGAAGCTGAACTCACCACTGACAGTCCGGGAGGTTGAACTGACTCCCCTGTCGATCGGTCAAGTTCTTGTACGGGTACTGACAAGTGGAATCTGTGGAGCACAACTCCATGAGATCAAAGGTTATAAGGGAAACAAGAAGTTTCTTCCACATCTGATGGGTCATGAGGGGTGTGGAATTGTTGAGTCTGTTGGTCTGGGTGTCAATACTGTGGAGGTTGGTGATAAGGTTGTGATGCATTGGAGACCAGGTGATGGAATTGAATCACCGTTTCCTTCTTACATGCTTGATGGGAAGAGAATCTCAAGTGGAAAGGTGACGACACTCAGTGAGTATTCGATTGTCTCTGAGAACCGACTGACCAAGATTGATCCCAAGACACCAACGGTCTTGGCTGCGATGTTGGGTTGTTCGATGACCACAGCTCTAGGTCTAATTGATAATGAGATCAACCTGAAGTTTGGTGAAAGTGTTGCTGTCATTGGTTGTGGTGGGGTGGGACTCAATCTCATTCAGGGATTGAAGATGAAAGGAGCACATGAGATCTTTGGTGTTGATGTCAATGAGTCACTGGGTGACATGGTTCTGGATCTTGGAGCTGATTACTTCCTCTACAATGTTGAGGCTCTTCGTAATGTGGATGTTGTGATTGACACCACTGGTAACCCATCTGTAATTGGTAAGTCATATGAGAGGCTAAATCCTAGTGGTCGTTTGATTCTTGTGGGTCAACCAGCACCAAAGATGGCGATTGCAATTCCAAATGCAGTCTCTATGTTCGAGGGGTCTGGAAAAACTATCAAGGCAACACAGGGTGGAATGACAAATCCAACTGTGGATATTCCTCGTTACATCAACTTGGCACTTGCTGGAAAACTGGAATACGAGAGTATTCATACTCACACATATACACTGGATGAAGTGAATGACGCATTTGACCTCCTTCGAAGTGGAAATGCTGGAAGGATTATGATCAAGATTGGAGAAGAACAATGAGAAAACAATGGACTAAACAGGAACTGATTGACTTTGAGAGTGAGATTGGTGTTCTTTATGAGAACAACCAACTCCCCTTCTTGTTTCACCTCTCAGGAGGAAATGAAGATCAACTCATTGATATCTTCAGTCAAATTAATGAAGGAGACTGGGTGATTTCGAATCACAGAAGTCACTATCATGCACTTCTTCATGGCATTCCTCCTGAGATTGTCAAACAAAGAGTCATTGATGGACGAAGTATGTTCATCTACGATAAACAACGGAAGTTCTTTGTCTCTGCCATCATTGGTGGAACTCCTGCCATTGCTGCTGGAATTGCCTGGGCATTGAAGAAGAAAGGAAGTCAGAATAAGGTCTGGTGTTTCATTGGTGATGGAACAGAGGATAATGGACATCTGTTTGAGGCTGCTCGTTATGTTGATGGTTGGAATCTTCCTTGTAACTTTGTGATCGAGAGTAACAATCGATCTGTGGAGGCATCCAATGAGGACCGTTGGGGAACTCAATCAAACCTTCAGTGGAACTTTGATTGTGTGACCAAGTATGAATATGAATGTTCTTATCCTCACTGTCGTAAGCCTGGAATGATTGACCTGGAGGAGGCTCTGAAGGTCAAGAAGACTGATAAAGAGTACTTCCCTCCCCTTCCTGACTTTAAGTATCCTGACCTCTCTTCAAAGGTCCTGGAGGACAAACCCACTTACAAGGAGGGTGTCAAGAGATCAATGCAGAAACTGGCTGAGAGAGGTGCCATCTTCATTGGTTACAACGTCAAGTATGGAAAGGCAATGGGAACACTTGAGGGTGTTCCTGATGACCAACTGGTGGAGACACCAGTTGCAGAGAACCTGATGTCAGGACTGGCCATCGGAATGAGTTTCGAAGGTTTCCTTCCTGTCATTTACTTTGAACGACATGACTTTATGTTGGTGGCAGCAGACGCCATTGTGAATCACATTGATAAGATTGAACGCATTTCTCATGGTGAGTTCAAGGTTCCTGTTATAATGAGAGCTGTGACCGCAGACGCTGGTCCATTCTACTCTGGTCCAACTCACTCACAGAACCTAACAGAAATGTTTAGACGAGCTGTTGACTTCCCTGTCATCTGTCCTCAGGATGGTCTTGGTGTGATTTGGGCTGTGGATGGAGCACTTGCAAGTGGTCAACCCATGATGTTGATTGAGAAGAAATCACTTTACTGATATGACAAAGAAACGTATTCTTGTTATTGGTGACAGTTGTAGAGACGTTTACACTTATTGTGAGGCTTCACGTCTGGCTCCGGATCGTCCGGTCCCAGTCTTGGAGCCTGTTCATGTAGATAAGATGCCTGGGATGGCAATGAATGTCTATGAGAACTTGATTAAGATGACATCAAAGAGTAGTGTGGACATCGTCACAAACTCTAACTGGAAGTCAATTCGTAAAGAACGATTTGTTGATTCCAAGAGTAACCACATGTTTATTCGTGTGGACCATGGTGAAGAGGTTGAGAGGTGTGATGTGAGTCAGCTCAACCTTGATTATGATTGCATTGTTATTTCAGATTACGATAAAGGTTTTCTCACAGAAGCTGACATTGATGAGATCTGTCGGAAACATGACAACGTGATTCTTGATACAAAGAAACAACTGGGTGTCTGGGCAACAGATGCAACATGGATTAAGATCAATCAACATGAGTATGAGAGGTCAGAAGTCTTCATAAGGAGATACATGCCAAACAACATCATCAAGACCCTTGGTGGTGAGGGGTGTGAGTATGGTGGAGAAGTTTATCCTGTACTAAAAAAGAAACAAGTTATTGATGTTTCTGGTGCTGGTGACACCTTCTTGGCTGCTTTCGTGGTAAGATGGTGTCAAGATAGAGATGTAGTTGGTGCAATCAAAGTTGCCAATCACATGGCATCCAAAGTCGTATCTAAAAGAGGAACAAGCACACCATGATGTCAATCATAACCGGACATAAAGGTTTCATTGGACAGAACCTCTATAACACTCTGAAGGTCATGGGTCATGATCCTATTGGGATTGAGATTAAAAATGCTTGGAATTTCATAGAGAACTTTAATGACTGGAAAAATGTAAGTGCTGTTTATCACCTTGGTGCAATCTCCGATACAAGGGAGACTGATCTCGATAAGATTTACAATTACAACATTGACTTCAGTCGAGCTTTATTTGAAGCTTGTGCTATGAATGGAGTTACTGTAAAGACTGCATCATCGGCAAGTGTGTATGGTAACCTTGTTCATGAGATCAATCCTCTCAATTATTATGCTCTGTCTAAACTGACGATGGATTATTGGATTGAAGATCACATTTCACACTTCCCTTTGATCCAATCATTCAGGTTCTTCAATGTTTATGGAGACGGTGAGGAAGATAAGGTCAGGAAAGGAACAGCTTCTCCTGTCTCGACATTCATTCACCAGGCAAAGACCAAAGGATTTGTCAAAGTCTTTAGGGGGTCAGAGGACTTCATGAGAGACTTTGTTTGTGTGAGAGATGTTGTCTCTCTGATGATCAAGAACAATGAAAAAAGTGGTGTTTATGATCTTGGAACAAGTAATCCAATCTCATTTCAGATGGTGGCAGAGTTGGTCTGTGCGAAGTATGGAGCAAAGATAAAGGAAGTCCCTTTTCCTAAAGACTTGGATGGTAAGTATCAGATCTTCACCTCAGCCAAGAGGGATTTCAAACACAACTTTATCACCGTGAGAGATTACCTGGAGTCAATTCATGAGTAAAATCGTATGGACAAATGGATGTTTTGACATCCTCCACCCTGGTCATATCGAACTCTTTAAGATTGGAAAGACACTTTCCAATGGAGGTAAGTTGATCGTTGGTCTTGATTATGACGAGAAGGTGAAGGTGGATAAGGGTGCCGAGAGACCCATCAACACTTTTCAAGACAGAAAGATCATGCTAGAATGCATTAAATATATTGATGTGGTTCTTGGATTTGGATCAAGAAAAGAACTTGAAGACCTTATTGAGTTACACAGACCTGACATTCTAATTGACGGAGGAGAATGGCGCCATGATGGAGTGGGACGAGAATTTGCGAAGGAAACTCGGTTTTTCAATCGGATCGGAGGATATTCCTCCAGTGAAATCATCGAAAGAATCCGCAGCGGATCCAATTAAGTTTGTTCCCAAAGGTTGGGGATACGAAAAGTGGATCGCCAACGGGCCTGAATACTGTGGTAAGCTTTTGTTTATTGCAAAGGACAGGAAATGTTCATGGCACTATCATGAACTGAAAGATGAGGTCTTCTTCATTTACAAAGGTGCCATTGAGGTTTATCATTCTACTGGGGACAGTCTTGAGAGTGCAGATATGACTCTCCTGGGTCCCGGTGAGAAGTTTCATGTTCCTCGTGGGATGAGACACCAGATGGTTGCTCTTGCTGATACAGAGTTGTTTGAGTTTAGTACTCAACACTTTGATTCAGATTCTCACAGAATTATCAAAGGAGATTGATGAAAAGGTATTGTATTGACATTGACGGTACAATCTGTACCCCCACAGTTGGTAGAGATTATGAATCCGCTAAACCTTTTCCTGAAAGGATTGCAAGTATCAATGAGATGTATGATCAAGGACATTACATCATCTTCTTTACTGCAAGGGCGATGGGTCGATTCTGTGGTGACCCTGACGACAGACAGAAAGCTGAGGATCTTATGAGAGATCTCACAGAGAAACAACTTGAGAAGTGGGGAGTGAAGTATCACGAACTTCTTTTCGGTAAACCACACGCCGATGTTTTCATCGACGACAAAGCTGTAAGTGACAAGGATTGGTTCTGTTATGGTTAGAGACAAGAATAAATCACTCTCCAAAGTAAAAGGGATTGGTCCAATTTATTATCTCAATCTTGATGGGCAACCTGAGAGACGTGAGTTTATGGAGGAGCAGTTCAAGTACTGGGAGATTGATAATTACAAAAGAATCTCTGCTTATGATGGTCGAGACGATGACCTGAGTGACATCATCAAGGGACGTTATCCTGACATGATGACCTCTGGTGAGATTGGTTGCACAACATCACACCTCAAGGCTATCAAGGAGTTCTATGAGACTGGAGAACCTTATGCAATCATCATGGAAGATGATTGTAGTCTTGACTTGATTCGGTTCTGGAACTTTACATGGAAGGACTTTTACTCTAGGATCCCTTATGATTGGGATGTCGTACAGATTGCAATCATCTGTACAGGAGATATTCACATCAAAATCCATAAGAGATTTGTGAATGAGTTCTCAACCGCTTGTTATCTTATCACTCGTCATCATGCCGAGAAGATGATCAAGCTTCACTGTAGAGGTGACAAGTATAAGTTGGACAATGGAGTGAGACCTCGTCCCGTTGCGGATGACCTTCTCTATAACTCTGGAAACACTTATTCAATCCCTCTTCTTCTTTATCATATTCCCTTGGGATCATCGATTCATCCTGATCATGTTGACGCATTTCATAAAGGAAACTTCGATGCACAAATGAACTTCTGGCAAAACATGGGAGCTCAGAAGACAGTTGATGAGTTGATGGATTATGATCCCTATCTGGGTCGTGTCAGTGAGTCATCAGCAAACGGGGGATAAATAAAGAAAACCCAACAATAATCAATTAGCCATTATCAAATATGGAAAAAGAGGTATCTGACTTTTCTCTTAAGAGGAAAGAGTGTTCTGTTTGTAAGGCGGTCTGGATCAACGATCAACACATCTGGTCTGGAACTGGTGCTCAGGGGGACGAACAGACACTCCACAACTTGGTGTGTTACTCTCAACCTGATGGGTCTGGGTGTATCAATCCAGCAAGAGAAGGTAAGGGTGGACAGATGTATCCAGATAAAGACTCTTGGGAAAAGAGATCCCAAAAGATTGAACAACTTATGAAAGACATGGAGAACGGTAATGCCTCGTGGTAAAATTGACAGAATCGGAGCTGAATCACGGATTTATAAGCTTATGACCAGACTAGATTCTGAGTCCTGTCCTGACAATGAGAAGTACATTGCAAAAAGGTATCTTAATTATGTCTTAGATTACATAAAGGAACATACGAATTAGAATAGATAAATAAACCTTGGGCGAATGGCTCAATTACTATCGCTAGCCCAAGAAAAACACAGAGACATGTCGAGTCTCTTATCATCCGTGGGTTAAACTCCACGAGACAAAAAGGTAAAACAAATGTTCAAATCTGTATTCGCAGCAACCGCTGTAATGTCCATGTCCGCTGGTGCTGCATTTGCAGGGCCCTACGTTAACGTAGAAACCAACGCTGGTTGGGTTGGCGATGACTATCAGGCCGCAACGACTGAATTCCACCTTGGCTATGAAGGTGAACTCGGTACCGACGCTGGTTGGTACATCCAGGGTGGCCCCGCGCTGGTGAGCGTTGACGGTGAGCCCACCGAGGCCGAGCTTTCTGGTAAGATTGGTGTTGGCGTTGACGTTGACGAGAACGTTAACATCTATGGAGAACTGGCTGTCCTGACCGATGGCAAAGACCTGGACGATGACCTGAATGTTGGCGCTAAGTTTGGTGTCAAGTGGACCTTCTGATCCATACATAGTATGTTATAATACAGGGGGGTCTTCCGACCCCCTTTTGACTGCGATAAAATAGTTAAGGTACAGTTAAATGAAAAGAGTGCTTGCCTCAATTCTAGCAGCAGGAGCACTTGTCGGTTGTGCAAGTGGTCCCAAAGAGACTGTGAGATTAAATGCAGCGGGAGCTACCTTCCCTGCACCTTTGTATAATTCTTGGTTCCAGACAATGGCACGAGAAGGTGGACCTCAGGTAAACTATCAAGCCATTGGTAGTGGTTCGGGTGTCCGTCAGTTCAATGCTGGTACAACAGATTTCGGAGCATCAGATAAATCCGTCAAGGACGGTAACGAGAGACCGGTAGTTCAGATTCCAATGACAGGTGGAGCTATCGTTCCTGCCTACAATAATCCTGGATGTGATCTGAGAGTAACTCAGACTCAACTTGCAGATATCTTCCTTGGAAACATTGACACCTGGGAAGAGGTAGGTTGTGATGGTGGTACAATCACTGTTGTTCATCGTTCAGATGGTTCTGGTACAACAGCTGGATTCACCAACTCTCTTTCTGCATTCTCTCCTGAGTGGAAAAAGAATGTAGGAACTGGTAAGGCGGTTGCATGGCCTACTGGTGTCGGTGGTAAAGGTAACTCTGGTGTTGCTGGTATCATCAAGAACACTGAAGGTGCTATTGGTTATCTAAATTATGGTTATGTGAATGGTGGTCAGTTCCAACAAGCCTGGGTTCAGAACAGAGATGGTAACTTTGTTCAAGC
>CEPI01001235.1_pt1 | contig 16328 bp, 21 predicted proteins | sample 530491 | NCBI WGS metagenome assembly CEPI01 (sample SAMEA2620210, study PRJEB7988) | marine metagenome | isolation source: saline water (ENVO:00002010), including | reverse complement strand
ACAAGACTGACAGCACGGAAAGACGGCTACCTTCGGGTATAACTTAATTAAATAAACATGAATAAATTAAAAACTTATCAATGTATCGAACACAATGAGATATTCTACATTGATGCGAAAAACATAGAAGAGGCAAGAGAACTTGCTATACTATGGGGAGGAAGTGTAATAAAACAAATTAAAAATTATGATTAAAAATGTAAGACAACATTGGACAAAAAGAGCCAAGGACAACCTAGTTGGTTGTAAGATTATAGGTGTAGAGTATATGCCTGAAAAAGAAGTAGAAGACATGATGTGGTATAGTTCACCACTATGTATATTGTTAGAAAATCCAAAAGGAGAAAAGTTTTGGATATATCCAAGCAAAGATGATGAAGGCAATGATGGGGGTGCCTTATTCACAACAATCAAAGATTACCCCATCGCGCCAGTAATATAAACTTTAAAATTAAAAATTATGGGATTAGACATGTATTTAAGTAAAAAAACTTACGTAAAAAGATGGGAGCATCAGACTCCTGAAGAAAAACACAGTGTGACTGTAAATAGGGGTGGTAAACCGCATCCGACTATTAAAACTGACAGAGTATCTTATGTAGTAGAGGAAATAGGATATTGGAGAAAAGCCAATCAGATACACGCTTGGTTTGTAGACAATGTGCAGGATGGAGTAGATGATTGCAAAGATTATTATGTAGAGGCTGAGAAACTTAAAGAACTTTTAGATATTTGTATAGAGATTAAAAGTCTTTATGCAAAAAATAAACAAAAGTTTAGAAAGTATGCAAAAGAGAAACTTCCGACACGAGAAGGATTTTTCTTTGGTAACAATCAATATGGGGATGACTATATGTATGATATAAATCAAACCATAGAAATACTACAAGATGTATACGAAAAAGACGATCAGTGTCTTGGTGACTACACATACCAATCATCATGGTAGTTCTTGTAGCGTGTGAGGAAAGTCAAGCAGTGACCAAGGCTTTTAGAGAACTTGGTCACGAAGCTTATAGCTGTGATATACTTGACTGCAGTGGAGGACATCCTGAGTGGCACATAAAGGGAGATGCAATAAAAGAAGCATACAGTGGAAAATACAGTATGATGATTGCGTTTCCCCCGTGCACCCACCTTGCCACTAGTGGTGCTAGGTGGTTCAAGGAGAAACAAAAAGACGGAAGGCAACAGTGTGGTATAGATTTTTTTATGAAGCTAATCAATGCACCTATCGACAGGATAGCAGTTGAAAATCCTGTTGGAATAATGAGCACGAAGTATAGAAAACCAAATCAAATTATACAGCCGTATGAGTTTGGAGATCCATACGAAAAGAGAACGTGCTTGTGGTTGAAAAATCTGTCCGAACTACAGCCCACAAACATAGTAGATCCTGCGCCTAGGATAAAGTTTGATAGCGGGAAAACAATGCCCGCTTGGTATTCTGATGCTTGGAAACTTAGCAAAGAAGAAAGGTCAAAAGTTAGAAGCAAAACATTTCCAGGAATAGCAGAGGCTATGGCAAAACAATGGAGTAATAATTAAAAACTAAAACTATGAATCATTTTATGAATAACGCAAAAGAAATAGAAAAAAGCAAGTGGACTTATACAGTGTATGTTTACCATGGTGGTGAGCAGGAGGATGAGATATGGTACACCACTAGTATAGAGGAGGCTAGACAGCTTGCTAAGACAGGGGAACACTCTGAAATAATTAATGCACAAGGAATTTCTGTGCAATAATTAGAAATAAATTTGCATATAATTAAAAAATAAATTATATTTGAAAACACAAATAAACTTAATATGGGAAAATCAAGTGAAGAGTTTATGCGTCAAAGAGAGAGGGAGAGTAACTCACTCCCTCCCAATGTCATTGATGACATTTGGAGAAGCTACTTTGAATATATAAATCAATTAAAATCAAATTATGAAAAGAGGAATATTTAATCGTTATGTCGACTACATTTGTCAAGAAATGAAAGTAAGTCGAGAGCAACTATTCTCTAAGAATAGAACCGCCAGGGTTTCCACAGCAAGATTTTTATTATACAGTGTTTGTTATCAGCGACCAATGACAATCGTGCAGATTGTAGATTTGATGGCTGAAAACGGATACGACATAGCAAGATCTGCAGTGGAGTATGGTATTAAAAAATATCAAAACTCTGACGATGTAGATGTGGATTATTTTATAGACACAGCTGCCAAGGCATGTGAGATAGAGAGTCCATATGTATAATCATAGTCTTTACACTTTATGGGATGATGCTGTCAATGACAGAAAATCAGTAAACTTAAGTTCTGGAAACGAGGAGGCTTATATTTACAAGGGTATTAAAATAGTTAATACCAATGGAGATATAAAAATCTACAACACTAGAAAATTAGGCATGACCTACAAAGAAATATCAGACGATGATTATTATTTATTTCTAACTCATGGATTTAGAAAAGGTGTTCACGAAGTTATGAAGCATACCTACAAAGAACAAATAGAAAAAATAAATTCAAAAATTCATGGAGAAGTAAATAATAGAAACAATAAAAAGCACTATGAGGCTTTGAAACAAAGACGAGAGTCTTTATTAAATAAATATAGTAATTTAAATAAATAAAAATGGGAAACACAAAATCAACATTCAAAGAACTTACCGCTATAAATGTAAAGGGTAAGGTAGAAAAAAAGGGTAGATTTGATTATTTGTCCTGGGCATATGCTTGGGCTATAGTTAAAGACAAATACCCTGACACAAACAGAACTGTATATGAAAGTCCACACACAGGTCTTAATTATTTTACAGACGGAACCACTGCTTATGTAAAGGTTGGTGTCACAGTAAATGGAGTAGAGCATATTGATTATCTACCTATTATGGACAACCAAAACAGATCCGTTGGGCAAGATAGGATCACCTCTTTTATGGTCAACAAAGCCATACAACGTAGCACAGTCAAGGCAATAGGTATGCATGGATTAGGCTTATCGTTGTGGGCAGGAGAGGATCTAGTTGATGTAAGTGTGTCAGCGCCAAGTGTAAAACCTAAAACAAAGGATACACTTAAAAAGACACACGAGAAATGGGATAGTGTTGTAGATTATGTAAAAAGCAAAAGCAATCAACCCTTTGCTACAACAATGATAGCTATAGAGAAAAAGTATGTAGTTCCTACTGCACTAAAGAAAGAGCTAGCAACTTATGGAAAATAAAATAATCACAAAACTAAGGGATGATAGTAAGTATTATGGCGAGTTCGGTGGAAAATTTCTATCGAACTCTGACATAATTGACTTGCTGAACTACAAGTTTAGAGAGCCACGTAAGACACTAGATATGTTATATGGTAGATACTTTCATACTTTGCTTTTAGAACCTGAAAAACTTTCGGAGTTTCATATTTTAGATTCATCTACAAGAACCACAAAAGGATTCAAAGAGTATGTATATGAAAACAAACTTGACTCCTATGATGTATTATTGGAAAAAGAAATACCGATGATTCAATCTTGGGCGGATAGAATGTTAGCTCATGATGAAATGAGATATGATATTGAGGATTTTGAAGCAAAGAAAGAGGAGCCAGGGATAGAGGCTTTGTTTGGAGTTATGTTCAAGGGTAAAGCAGATATTATAAACGATGAGTTTGTAATTGATTTGAAATCAAGTTCTAATATCAAATCCTGGAACAGAAGTGCAGACATGTATAACTATGATAGTCAAGCATATATATATCAACAGCTGTTTGATAAGCCTGTAAAGTTTTACATAGTGGACAAGAAAACTTTAAACCTAAAGATTGCTACTGCAAGTGAGGAAACCTTGCTTCGTGGTAGAGATAAAGTCCTAAGAGCAATTGAAATTTACAAAGAGTATTTTGCTGAAGGTGCTACAGGAGACGTCAACCAAGTGGTTGAGGTTGTAGAATTTTAACATGGAGTCAGATGTGTTGCTCCTACTCAACACTCAAACTAATACTATTAATTATGTCACAAGACAAAGTATTCGCAGATGGGTTCCTCTTCAAAAGGAGAGAGAACGCACCCGATTTTGTAATCGGCAACATAAGTGTAAAGGTTGATGAGGCTATTACATTTTTAAAAGACAACCAAAAAAATGGTTGGGTTAACCTTAATGTTTTAAATAGCAAGGGAGGAAAACCTTATGTAGAACTAGATCAGTTTGTTCCTAAAAAGAAAGAGACTGAAACAGTAGAGAGTGATAAAGAGACTGAGTCTCTTCCATTCTAATAATTATCTAAGAGAGAGAGAAGGGCACGAGAGAATTCACACTTCAAGCCCTTTTCTTTTCTCTAATCTATGTTGAAAATGTCAATTATTTTCCTTAGATATGTAAAAATAAAAATTAAGTATAATAAAATATATATATAGTATATAGTAGAATAAAATCGACATGCAAGAAAATAAAGTAACTATATTCAGAAACATAAAAGACACCTCAACACCTTTCTTTAGAGAATTAAATTCAATATTAGAAAGGATAAAAGAGGGGAAGTCAAAAGAACTTATCAAACAGATAAGGTCTGAAAAAAACAAAGAGGTAAGACAAGAACTCAAAAAGAATTTACCTGCAATATGTTTTTCTGGAACATTCAATAAACGTAACGATGATAGTTTGATAGAACACTCAGGATTTATATGTTTAGACTTTGATGGGTATAAAACAAAAAAAGATATGATGTCTGAAAAGGAAAGGATATCTAAAGATAGATATACGTATGCTGTTTTTGTTTCTCCAAGTGGTAATGGGCTAAAGGTTTTGGTTAAGATACCAAAGGAGCCTGAAAATCACAAGAATTATTTCTTGTCATTAGACAAGCATTTCAATTCAGAATACTTTGATAAGACTAGCAAAAACTTGTCCAGGGTTTGTTACGAATCTTATGATCCCTTAATACACATTAATACTAATGCACATTTGTGGACAAAGATTGAGGAACAAGAGTATAAGGTGGTAGATAAATATTCATCAAGACCTACGATACCTGTGACTGATGAAAACAAAATAGTAGACATCTTAATGAAGTGGTGGACTAAGAAGTATGGATTAGTTGAAGGAGAAAGAAACAACAATGTTTATATACTTGCAGCTGCATTTAATGATTATGGTGTAAACAAATCATTAGCCGAGTATATAATGTCACAGTTTGAAAGCCAAGGGTTTTCATTACAAGAAATAAAACAGACAATTAACTCTGCTTACACACAGACTCAAAACTTTGGATCAAAGTATTATGAGGATGAGGATAGAGTTAATCAAGTAAGAATGAAACTCAAAAGGGGTGTATCAAAAAAAGAAATCCGTCTTCAGTTAGCCGACTCTCAGATTGAAGACGCTGTAATTGATTCAGTGATTAATACAATAGAGGAGGATGAAACAGATAAGAGGTTTTGGACTAAAAGTGAAAAGGGAGTCATAAATATAATACATTATTTATTTAGACAGTTTTTAGAGGACAATGGATTTTACAAGTTTTGTCCAGAAGGTAGTAGGAATTTTATATTTGTAAGGGTAACCAACAACTTAATAGACCACACAAGCGAGGAAGAAATAAAAGACTTTGTGTTGGGATACCTGGAGGATTTAGATGATATGTCTGTATATAATTATTTTGCAGACAAGACAAGGTTTTTTCGTGAGGAGTTTCTATCTCTTTTAGGAACTGTTGATGTATACTTTATTGAGGATGATAAAGACACAGCATATTTATACTACAGAAACTGTGCTGTAAAAGTAACTAAAGACAAAAAGACAACCATAGACTATTTAGATTTAGGTGGATATGTTTGGAAAGATCAAGTTATTGATCGTGACTTTGATATGTGTGAGTCTTTTGATTGTGATTACAAAACATTTATTTCTAACATAGCGGGAGGCAACAAACAAACTATCAAGTCTATGAGAAGTACTATAGGATACATGTTGCATGGTTACAAAAACTTATCTTATTGTCCTGCAATAATTCTAAATGACGAAGTTATATCAGACAACCCTGAAGGTGGTACAGGCAAGGGTTTGTTTATTAATGGATTGTCTCAAATGAAAAAGTTAGTTGTGATTGATGGAAAAGCTTTCAATTTTGAAAAAAGCTTTGCATATCAATTAGTATCAGCTGACACTCAAATACTATGCTTTGATGATGTAAAGAAACATTTTGACTTTGAAAGATTATTTAGTGTAGTGACTGAGGGATTAACTTTAGAAAAGAAAAACAAAGACGCAATAAAAATTCCTTTTAAAAAATCGCCTAAGGTAAGTATAACCACAAACTATGCCATTAAAGGTAGAGGTGCTTCATTTGAGAGGAGAAAGTGGGAGTTAGAATTTAAACAGTTTTATACTAAAGATTTTACTCCCCTGGTAGAGTTTGGCAAGTTATTATTCTCTGAATGGAATGAGGAGGAGTGGTGTGCCTTTGATAATTACATGGTAGAAAACTTAATGTTTTATTTAAGTAATGGATTAATCAAGGCAGACTTTAAAAATCTTACTATTAGAAAACTATCAGCTGACACATGTCATGAATTTATAGAGTGGTGTGGGTTGGTTGGTGCAGACAATAAAAATGATTCAATTAAATACAATGAAAAGATATACAAAAATGATTTGTATTTAGAGTTTATAGACGATAATCCTGATTTTGCTCCAAAGGCAAAACGAACCATTTCCAGAACAGAATTTTATAGGTGGCTGAATTCATTCGCACTGTATAAAACAGGAATAAAACCTGATGAGGGTAGAGATCTAAATGGCAGGTGGATTATATTTTTAACTGACAAAACAAAAGTAAAGAAAGATGAGCAATTGGTATTCTGATTTTAAATGGTGTGTTGAAAATGATTTCCAAGTATATGTAAAACCACTAAACAATGGAGGAGAATGTAAGATTGCAATTAGAAAGGGAGGAATATCTACAGAGGGCAAGCCCTCAAAATATAATAAAGAAAAAGGCTTAACTTTGTATAGTAAAGAAACTTTAGGAACGGTAATTTATAAAAACCAAAAGAAAGCATTTCAAGCTTTACCTAAAGTATACAACTATCTAAGAAAGCGCTATGGCAGTATATGACGAAGAAACTCAAATACATTTAGGAATGCTTAATTCCTATGACATAGTAGTTTACAAAGTGCCTTATTCTGATTTGGCGATAACCACAAGTAGTTTTTTTATTCACGACATTACTAAACCCGTGACTCAACAAACAGTTGATGATCTAATTTATTATTTCGAGCAAGAAGAAGACTATGAAAGGTGCGCAGAACTTCAAAAAATAAGACACGAATATGATACAATTTAGAGATTACCAAAAAGACATAATCAAAAAGGCTTCCAATATATTAAGGGATGTCAAATTTGTTTACCTATCTATGGAGGTTAGAACAGGAAAAACACTCACCTCTTTAGGCACCCTGGACTTGATGAGTGTGAACAAGGTATTGTTCATCACAAAGAAGAAAGCAATAGGTAGTATTATTGTAGACTACAAATTGCTTAGGCCTAACTATGAACTAGAAGTTATTAATTACGAGAGTCTTCACAAAGTAAAACAACGAGGTTGGGATGCTATTGTGTGCGATGAAGCGCATACATTAGGAGCATTTCCAAAACCCAACAAGCGAGCTAAACAAGTCAAGTCGCTTCTACTCAACAACAATTGTTTTGTAATGCTTTTATCTGGAACACCCACGCCTGAATCTTTTAGTCAGATATATCATCAGGTTTACGGATTGTTTATGTCTCCGTTTAGAAAATACAACACCTTTTACAAGTTTGCAAGAGAGTATGTAAATGTAACTCAAAAGAAAATAAATGGATTTATGATTAACGACTACAGCAGTGCAAAGAAAACTGTTTTGGACGAAATGAAACCTTATATGATTTCTTATACTCAAAAAGAAGCAGGCTTTGAATCTTCAATTAAAGAGATGGTTTTGATTGTTGAAGCTCCTAAATCAATTTATGATATGTGCAACAAACTCAAAAAAGACTTGGTGGTGGAGGGAAACAGCGAGGTTATATTAGCAGACACAAGTGTAAAACTGATGCAAAAGCTTCACCAAATGTATAGCGGAACTGTAAAGTTTGAAGGGGGAAATTCTATGGTGCTAGACACATTTAAGGCTGAATATATACAGGAGTATTTTAAAGATCAAAAAATTGCAATCTTCTACAAGTTTAAAGAAGAATACAATGCACTAAAACTTGTGTATGGAGACAAACTTTGTAACACCCTGGAGGAGTTTTGTAACTCAGATAAAAACATAGCACTTCAAATAATAAGTGGTAGGGAGGGAATATCACTCAAAGACGCTGATTGCTTAGTGTATTACAATATTGACTTTAGTGCCACAAGCTATTGGCAGTCACGAGATCGCATGACAACAAAAAACAGGCTACACAATAAAATTTATTGGGTGTTTACCGACAAGGGTATAGAGCCAAAAATATACAGAGCAGTAACTAAGAAAAAAGATTATACTCTGACACATTTTAAAAAAGACTTATTGAGTGTATAATTTATTGGAAATTTTTTGTTATTTTGTTTTTATGACAGAACAGCAAATTCAATCCAAAAGAATTAAAGAGCTCGAAAGCGAAGGTTATTACGTAATTAAATTACTTAAGACCAACAAAAATGGAATACCTGATTTACTTGCTATTCCAGAGAATTCAGATGTTTTATTTTCTGAAATCAAAAAAAAGTCAGGCAAGGTGTCTGCAATACAACAATATAGAATAAAACAATTAAAAGAGCATGGAGTTAAAACAGAAATATATAGAGGATGAATTTGAAATTGATGAGTATTTCATCAAACAAATACATGGATTCAAAAGAGCTAGCGTAAGAATCGCAGCAAAAATAGATTATATGTTTGGAATCAAACATACAGGAGGTAGAATGCAAAATATAGCAGGGCATGTCAATGATAAGGATGACAACCCTATATTTTTTGTGGTTGATTATTTTAGAGAGTCAGATGAAAGCCCAATCGTTCTGATTGATATTAGAGAAATAGAAGTAGATAGATATTTAGATTTTATTAATAAAAAAAGATATATTAAATGAAAGCAAACATGGCTCAACAGTTCGTTATTAAATCTGTGGAAGAGACCACAGGTTTACACAATATAAGACAACACACTAGAAAAAGAGAATATGTAGACGCCAGGAGAATTGCTTATTTAATTATGAGAAAAATGTATGGAACCCCTTACTATCAAATTGCTAAACTATTTAACCGCAACCACGCCACAGTTATTTATGGTGTAAACAGTGCACAAAATCTTATAGATACTGATCCTAATTTTCGTGAAACATATTTTGAAACATTGGCTGAAGTCAGTGGAGGAGGCACAAGAATGTCAGAAATCGTGCTACAGATTAAAGAATTAAAAAAAGAGTTTTTAACACTACAAAAAAACGGATATGAAATATAATTATGACGATATAGAAAAAATTGCAGAATTCAAAAGTTGGTCGGAAAAAAGAAAAATTGACGAGCTTTTACGTATAGATTGCATTATGTATACGAATATGGGTAGTGATAGTACGAAAAAAGAAAGACTTGATACAAAAAAGAGATCCAGATCAATTTACAGGCTCATTCAAAAAATAAATCCTGAGGTAGGAAAAAGCTTTTTATATCACATGGATAGTTAATAACTTTTTATTGTCGTGTTATGCATGTTTTTTAAGTTTTCTTTAACTTATTGCAAAACAGCAACATGACTGTCCAACCAAACAACCAAAATTCTATAAATTTCATCAATCTTTTGATGTCTAGAATTAATACACTTACAGACGATGTGTATGAGTCTTTAATGGATGAAGACTACGACACGCTAAAATCTACGATCAAAGAGCTGCAAGGGGTGTTAAGGGACACTCAGAAACTAGCAGACGATGAAATATAGACCAAGACTGAATGAAGAGGAGTATGCTTTAATAACAAAACATCGTGCCCTTCAAAAAGAGTGTGACCTAAGAGGCATACCTATGGATGACGTAAATCACTATTGGTATAAAGGGAAACATTTTTCTCTTCACGTTAAGAACAAGGGCGTATCTCCAGAAGAACTTAGAGACGACATTATAAAGGCGATGAACGAGCATTCGCCTACTTATTATAAAATAAAACGTAAAAAACAAACAAATGGACACTTATTGGTTATTGATCCTGCAGATATTCATATTGGCAAGTTGTGCTCCTCTTTTGAAACAGGGGAAGAATATGACGCACAAATCGCGGTCAAAAGAGTTAAAGAGGGAGTCAAGGGAATTATAAATAAAGCAGATGGGTTTAACATTGATAGAATACTTTTTGTTGGCGGTAATGACATATTACATGTTGACACACCCAAGAGAATGACAACCTCTGGAACACCACAAGATACAGACGGTATGTGGTATGAAAACTTTATGATAGCAAAAAAACTATATGTAGATGTATTAGAAATGCTAATTAGTGTTGCTGATGTACACTTCGTGTATAATCCAAGTAACCATGATTATATGTCAGGATTTATGTTGTCTGATTCTATTCAATCGTGGTTTAGAAAATGCAAAAACATTACCTTTGATTGTGGGATTGCTCACAGAAAAGGGTTTAAATACGGCAGCAATCTTATTGGTACAACACATGGTGACGGTGCAAAAATACCTGATCTTCCGCTTATAATGGCAAATGAATTTGCTAAAGAGTGGGCTGAAACAAAGCACAGATATGTATATACACATCACGTTCATCATAAAACAAGCAAAGATTTTCACGGTATAACTGTGGAAAGTTTAAGATCACCAAGCGGTACAGACTCCTGGCATCACCGTAATGGGTATGGTGTAGGAGGAGTCAAAGCTATTGAGGGCTTTATACACTCAAAAAAACATGGGCAAGTTGCCCGATTAACACATATATTTTAATTATGAAGAAAGTAAATTTTAAAGTCATCGGATGGATGACAATGTTAGCCCTAACTTTTGTGGGGTGTATTTATGGAATAGTTATAGCAATATCTGCGTTTTGAATTGATTTGAAAGAATTAGAGCTTGCTCTTGACGTTTAACTTATTCTTTTGTAGTTTCGGTTTTTGATTAAGAGGCCCCTCGTCTTTCAGTGTCTTTCTTGGTTCAGGTTCTTCTAACTTTCCAGGATCTATAGGTTTCATTTTTTTCAAATCTCTAAAAACTCTTTCGCTCATATATCCCACTTCTGATAAAGGAATTAAATTCATCAAGTGAAGAGCATAAATAATCGCTGTATTGTTTAATTTATCTTGAGCGCTTTTAGATATTTTTGACTTCTTGCCAAATCTGTTTGTATATTCACCTGTTTGTGCAATCATAATCATGTCTTTTAAGGTAGTAAGTTTCTTACCACCTATACCCAAAACACCCAACTGATCCACAAGTTCTTTGTCAGTATTTGCAAAAAACTTCCACGGGTTTTCTTCACCTTCTTGAACAATGTTTAAAAAGTAGTTTGCTGAATTTAGTAGTATATCGTTTGCTGGAGGAAGCGGTGATATAATATCTGCTACCACATTACCCAATCTTCCCTTTATTTGATTCTGTAATCTTTTGTCTTGTTTCTCTCTAGCTTCCATTCTTTTTTCCCACTCAGGTCTCATATCCTCTTCGTCCTCTCCCGCAAAACCTTCTGCTAATTTTGATAGCATTGAAGATATGGCTAAACCTAAAGCATTAAACATTGTGGTTTCCACTCCTAAACCTGCTAAAGATCTCGCAGCTCTTGCTTTGTCGCCAGGTAATGCAGTAGGGTTGTTCACTAGTGTATTTATGTCAGCATACATTCTAGTTTTTTGATTTAGTAAAAAGTTAGAAAATGGTAAAAGGGTTTTTCTAATAACTGAGGTTGTAAGGTTGTTGCTTGTAAATGCACCACCCTGCAAGTCTTGGTCTGAGGCGTTTTGCTGTCTGTCAACTTGTTGTTGTGCATAATCTAAACTAGATTGATTTAAAGGCTTGCTCCAATCTATTTCATTAGAAGGAACACCTCTTTTTGCTTCAGCTTGAATATAATACGCAATAAAAGATGCTCTTGCAGTTCCAACATCGGGATCTACAAGTGTCTTTTGTAAAATGTATTTGTTTACTTTATCAAATCCATCTACTACTTTTTTGCCTGCTTTTTTAGTTTTATTAATGACACCTTTTTCATCACCAATTCTTGTGTCGTTTTCAATTTGACTATTTAAAGAATTTAAGTCCGCTTGAGATTGCACACCTCTGTTTGCTATAGGCATGCCTGAATTATCTAAGGCTTTTGACACCACAGGATCAAACACAAGTTTTGAACCTAACAATGTATTAACTGCACCTGCATTTGTTAGTGTGTTGAATATAGGAATCATTTGTTTAAATGGTTGTGTTATACCACCAAGTGCACGAACAACACCAAAGGTTGCTATCTTATCTACTGCATTTAATACTGATGAGTCTTCTTTATTATATTCACCAATACCTCTTTTTTTGTCTACATATAAATTAATCCTATCGTCTAAAATTTTTCTGGACTGATCGTTTGGAAATACTTTTTTGAATGCATCAGATTCTCTAGCCCCTTTTATTTGCTGAATAGAGGGAGCTGTAAATATATCAGTCAAAGCTGCTTCATAGTTGTTTAGGTTTTGTCTGTCAAAATCTAAATTTAGTATTCTGTTTTTTGGCAAAGATTTTGGTTTGGTTGCCTCCTTCAAAATTCCTGCTTCTTTATCATAAGCGCTTCTTCTATTTCCTTCAGGATTAAACATTGGCTCTGTTATATCTCGTGTGCTTTCTTCTGGGTTTACTCTAATAACATTTCTAGGTGTATAGTTTATGTCTTTTCCTAAATTCCTATTATATATATTTAAAGAGGTGTCTGCCAAATCTCCATATTTATTAGCCCACATTTCAGTTATATAATTTACTCCCTCAAGGTTTACAGGATCTACTTTAGATTCTACATCGTTTATAGTTTCAGAATCTGCCAATAGTTTATCGTAAGACTCTTTAATTAACTCTCCCTTTTTTATGTTGTTGGGATCCTTGCTTTCTAAAAGTCTTTCGTATGTTTCTTTTACAAGGCCTTTGCTTTTCTCAAACTCTGCCTGTTGTTCAGCCTCTGTTCCAGGCGATACTCTTCTTACCTCAGCCAATACACCTCTTTCTGTGTTGTTGTTTGCGTCAAAATATTTACCATTTTGCATTTTTTTCTTTCTAAATGCGTCTGCATAATCAGACTCCGCTCTATTGGCTTCAGATCTTGCCTTGTTTGCTCCATTAATTAAATCCTGAATACCCAAAGCTTTCATTACCTTAAGGCCTTTAGATTGAGACTTAAACATTAAATCAAACGCATTTGGAAGGGTTGCTATGTATTTATTCCATGCTCTTCCAATCCACCCGCTATTTTCTTTCGATTTTATATTTTGTTTTTCTAAGCCAATCATCCCTTTATTTCCTCGATACTGACTTAACACAGCCTGCATACCTCCTGTAGATTGATTCATTTCAAAATTTATTATTGAATCTAACACAGCCATTTTTTGTGCAGTGCTTAAAAGATTTAAATCCATGTTTAAAAAATCCCTCACAAGATCTTTATTTCTTTTACTAAGTTCTAGGTCGCCACTTTCAATATCTCCTTTGATGTTAACCTTTATGTTGTTAAAAGCGTTTTTGATAGCTTTATCTACTTCTTTTTCTTTATTTTTTTCAAACTCCGCTTTTGCTTCAGGGCTCATTTGTTTTCCTTCAATTTCATATAAAGCCTCTCTAACTTGCTCAAGAGTAAGTTCTGTAGGATCTAAACCTGTTAGTTCCTGGAAAGATTCTTTTGCTAATTCATAGTTAGCCTTCTTTTGACTATCTATCTCTTTTTTACTGTAATTGTTGATATTCTTAATATCAAAAGGTTTACTTGTTTGAAGCCCTTTTTTAGTTTTCTTGGTTTTTTTGAGACCGTCTTTTACTGCTTGTGCTTTTTCTAAGTATGTGTCAATATCTTTTACCTGACTAGGATTTATTTCTGCAAATTGCAAAGCAGAATCAGCTAGCGTGGCTTCTTTTCCTTTTGCATCTTTTTTTATCTGCTTCTGTAAAGACTTAGCTTTTTTAATTTTAGATTCATACTCTGCACTATTCATGGCGTTGGTTATATAATCCAACACGCCTTGAACTTTTTTTGTATTATTTAAATTTACCGTTGAAACCTGTTTTATTAAAGCTTTTGCTTTTGTTAGGCTTATGTTGCCAATTTTTCGTAAGTTTTTTATAGAGTTGTACAATGCTTTTCTTCTACTATCTTGGTCTTTTTTGGCATCACGAGCTGCCTTTGCTTCCATTTTTATTTGATCCTTTAAAGCAGCGGATTCATTTACAGTTACAAATTTTTTGTCTTTTTTCTTTTTAGAGTCTATTTGTCTTTTGGTCGGAGAAGGTATTTGTAATCCGAGTTTTTTGTTTAACCTTTGAACAGCTGCTTCTCTTTCTGTATCATTCATTTGCTCATTAAACACAGTAGATTGTTCTAGATATTTAAGAGCGTTTTCCTGTTCAGATAACCTGTTGTCTTTGTTACCTCTTCTTTTGTTTCGACCTTCTGTTTTTTTAATTATATCGTCTACTATTGCGTCAACTCTTTCAGTGTTCACACTCATCACTTCCTCTTGTTCAAGGGAAGGTTGTTCTGTCTCAGTAAGTAAGTCTATTTCCGTTTGCGCTTCTTGCTCAGGAGTGAGCCGTACTTCTTGCTCCACTTCTGTGCCAACTTCGGATTGTTGATCCTGAGATATATTTCCTGTTTCTTGCTTTTGAATGGCATCTTGGTTTTGGTTTATAAGTTTATCTCTATTTTTTTGAAGTTCAGATATATCTTCTTGGCTTTCTTTAATTCTGTTTTCTATTTCTTGAACTTGCTCTACAGTTGCTAATCCGTTCTTTAAATCTCGTTTAGCTTTAAGTAATCTGTTTTGGTTTTTCTCTAGCTCTAATTTTTCCTCATTAATATTTTTATTAAATAAATCAATTTCTTTTTGAGTTTCAGTTTTAACTTCAGTTTCTGAAGTTGCGTCTACCTTTCCATCAATAATATCCTGGGCTTCTTGTAGGTCGTTTTTAGCTAAAGTGTTTAATTGTGCATCTACATCTGCAATTCTTCTATCAATATCTTCTTTTAAAGGGCCTTCTAAGCCATCTCTCTGCTCCATTAACTTTTGTCTTTGAGTAAGCAGGTCTGCTGCCTGCTCTACATTCTTAGACATTTTAATGGTACCCTTAGTTTTTAATTCAGCTGCCTGCATGCTGTACACTTCATTATAGGCATTGTATGCCTGCTCTTTTGTGAGCTCCTTATTTTTGACTAATTCATTAAGAGTTTCAGTAAGGTTATCAGTGTCTTTGGCAATCATTCTTACAAAATCTTTTCTTTGGTTGCCCGAAAGAAGTTTTCTGCTTCCTAAAGTAGAGGTTGCTCCGATTGTCATGACTCCCGTTTCAATAATATCAGCTTTAGTTACGTTGGCGTTTAACACATCTTTACCTATACTTTGGTTTACCAAATAATTTATACCTCTTTCACTAAACAAAACGGGTAGTTCTTCAACAAAAAGCTCCTTAGCATTTTCTTTTAGAAGCTCAACTCCTTTTTGTTTAAGTTCTTTTTGAGAAAAGTCCTTGCCTTTTGTTTTTGCTAAATTTAAGATTTGTTGTTTTACACCTGTAAGACCTGTAAGAAGTTTTTCATTGCTACCTGCTAATCCTGAAAAAATTGCATCTAATGAAGCGATTGCATTCCCTGCATTTATAGATATATCAAGCGCTTCTTTTTCACTCATTCCTGATGCGACTAATTGATCATAAACATCTTCCACACTTCCTGTTAAACTACTCATATAAGATGCTATCCCCATACCAAAATTTCCTGCTCTAGGGCCTTTGAGTCCTAATGCTTTAGTTGTTTTGCCTCCAGCCTTAATCAAAGCAACTAAGTTTGCAATAGTTTGCACACCACCTCGTAATACAGATCCTCCTGTCCAATTTATTTCTTCATTTGGAACATCTTTAGATCTTAAAACAATTTCAGCTATTTCTGCCTGAGGCAAAATACCCTCCATCCTAACATTGGTATTTGCATCAATAACTTGTCCGCTTCTATCAACCATAAATTTTTCTCCATTATAAAACACAGGCTTGCCCTGAACAAAGGCACTGGTTTTTACTGCTCCTGTACTAAGCTCGAGGTGATCAGCAGTGTCGCTTATCATTTCACTAAGACCTGCAAAGAAACCTTTTTTATCAAA
>CEPI01012019.1_pt1 | contig 17345 bp, 22 predicted proteins | sample 530491 | NCBI WGS metagenome assembly CEPI01 (sample SAMEA2620210, study PRJEB7988) | marine metagenome | isolation source: saline water (ENVO:00002010), including | reverse complement strand
CCCCGCCTGTCGCCCCACCATGGCCCAGTGCACCGCTGCGAAGAAGAAAAAGACTGGGCCAGCCCGGATCAGTTGGAAGCAGGGCGTGAAGAAGGCCAGCAAGCGTGCGTAAACCATCAATGTTAGATAGGTTCAAGGCTGCGGCGGGAGTGTCTGTGCGTCGATCCACCAACAAAAAGTTGGGTGGTCGCCGGATCTACCTCAACCAACTGAATCAACCTGAAACAAGCCGAACCATAACGGTTGATGCTGGCAAGAAGGGCAAAAAGTTTGTCAATGTCCCGTCCTTCAATACAAAGACTGGCGAAGATTTCAAATCAGCAAAGCAGGCTAAACGTGTTGCTCGGCGTCGTGGAGAGATGAGCGAGAGATTCAAGAGTGTTGGCAAGGCTGTCAAAGCATCAATGAAAGAATCAGACAAGAAGGGCCGCAAACTAAGAAAGAAATACGGTCGGGTTTGAGAGACTACAAACGCGAGTACGGCAAGTTTCACAGCACCCCGGCTGCCCGAAAGGCCCGGTCGATGCGTGTTATGGCCCGTCGTAAGAAGAAACTTAAGGTTGGAGATCCCCGTGAGGTGGATCACAAGACACCACTAAGCAAGGGTGGTGGCAACGGCAAGGACAACCTTCGGGTAGTCTCACGCAAGACCAACCGTACAAAAGGTAAGCGTGCATGAATAAAGCGGACACCAAAGCCGAGTTGCAGGAACTAGGAGTCTGGGACAAGTATTTAGAACTGAGAGAAATACTAAGACAGGAAGGGTTGTCTCCAAAAGATGCAGCAGCAACGGCGTATGAGCAGGTCAGACAAATACAGCCCGAACCCAAACCCCGCGTTCCTAAAAAACCGGCAACGTGTCCGTATGCTGAATTATCCTTACTTGCCCCGCAGGGTAGTTGCTCAGAACGAGAGGCTGCGTCTTTCGTTTTTGAATACGCCGCAGTTCCCATTTCAAATATCCCGCAAACCGCAGTTCCGAGCAAAGGTGCTGTTGGTCTACTCAAATGGGTCCACGCTTCGCCATCTAACGCTGCGAGTTTCTATTCACAAATCTGGGCGAAGTTGATGCCCACCAAGTCGCAACTCGATGCTGAAGCACGCTTTTCCGATGATGGCAATGAGGAACTAGAAATCCTCGCCCGTCTGGAGGCGACTCTTGAGCCAGAAGAAACACAAGTGCAAGTGCCGAGTGTGTCAGAAGGTGTTGCCGAGTAGCGAGTTTACTTGGTCAGTCAAGAAAAGCGGAAAGACCTACCCCAACAAAATCTGCAAGGAATGTCAGAGATGGGACAAGATCAAGAGAAAGTTCGGGCTGACGAAGGAGATGTGGTGGGATCTGTGGGACCAGCAGGGGGGGAAAGACCCAGTGACACTCCGCAATTTGGATTCAAAGACCTGCCATGTGGATCACTGTCACCGGACTGGACAGATTCGTGGCTTGCTGAACGGCTCTACCAACAGAGGCTTGGGATTTCTGGGGGACTCCGTAGACAACCTAAAGAGGGCGATTGACTACCTTGCCGGAACACCCATACTCCCATCTTGTCCCGAAGACCATGATTCAGAACCTCGCATTTCGTCGGGACATCTTGACGAAAGCCAAGGGCAGTCCGAAGACGCAGGCTGAACTATGGAAGATGTGCAATCGGGACATCTTCTTTTACATCAATACCTTTGGCTACACCCTCGACCCACGGCTTGACCCAGCAGCAAGGCCGTTTGTTTTGTACCCGTTTCAAGAAGAAGCCATCGACGAGATGTGTGATTCCATTGACAATGGGCATGATCTTGCAATGGTCAAGTCTCGGGACATGGGTGCGTCTTGGCTGACCACCACAGTTTTTGCTTGGTACTGGCATTTCAAACCTTTGAAGTCTTTGCTACTTGTCAGTCGTAAAGAAGGTTTGGTAGATTCACCGGGCAACAGTGCCAGTCTTTTCGCCAAGATTGACTTTTTCCTTGACCACTTGCCGGGCTGGTTGGTTCCCAACCTCACTCGCACCAAACTACGGCTAACCAACGATGACAATGGATCAGCAATCACTGGAGAGTCAACCACGGGTGATGTGGCTCGGGGTGATCGTAAGACCTGCATCGCGCTTGATGAGTTTGCGAGCGTGGAAAATGGTGGTCAAGTGCTTGCAGCAACCGCAGATGCGTCGAACACCAGATGGTTTATCAGCACCCCGAAGGGTTCCGGAAATGTCTTCTATGACATTGTTCACTCAGGCAGGACAAAAACACTCAAATTTCACTGGACTCAAGATCCACGAAAAAATGTTGGCCTACGACATGGCAGCGATGGTAAGCCTACATCGCCTTGGTATGAGAACGAACTCAAGAGGCGTACGCACCCAGTCGAAGTCGCACAAGAACTCGACCTCGACTTCGCGGGGTCGGAATATCTCTTTTTCCCAGAGGAAGTGGTCACGCGGGCGGAAGAAAAAATAAAGCCGCCGCTGCGTCAAGTCGCTTTGGAACACGACCCAGCAGGCCGGTTGTCAGGGGTTTCATCTTATCCAAACGCCCCAGTCTCGCTTTGGGTCGAACTTAATGACTTCAACATGCCACCCCAAGACTGTGACTATGTAATCGGTGCAGACATTGCCACTGGAACTGGTAGTAGCAACAGCGTTGCCTCTGTGGTCAGACGTAAGGATGGCGAGAAGGTTGCTGAATTTGTCACACCTGATATGAGGCCAGACCAGTTCGCAAGGGCTGTGGTTGCTTTGTGTCATATGTTCAAAGGGAAGTCTGAAGTTGGAGCGCATCTAATTTGGGAGGCCAACGGTCCCGGTCGCATTTTTGGTGACGTAATTATGGAGTTGGGATACGGGAACATCTACTTCCGTAGGAATGACAAATCTGTGTCTTCCAAGACCAGCAGCATTCCGGGCTGGTACAGCACCAAAGAGGAAAAAATTGCGCTACTCGGCAACTACCGACGAATGTTGTCCAACGGAGACATTACAAACAGAAGCAGAGCAGCCCTCAAGGAGTGCCGTGAATATGTGTTTAGTCAAACTGGGGGAGTTGTGCATAGTCGTTCTCGACACGGCACTGACCCGTCTGGTGCAAAAGACAATCATGGCGATAGGGTGATTGCAGACTCTCTAGCGGCTAAATTAACCAACGTGACTCCCGATCCGATGATAAAAGAGGACAAAGGTTCCGTGTACGGTACTTTGGCGTATCGGCAAAAAAGCCGTAAACAGAAGAAGGTTGAAAAAGCAAAATGGTAAAAGTCGGCAACGTAGACATTTCCCGACTCAAGGCTGCGGTCAGCCACAGCAGAAGGCGACTTGAGCCTTACAGAGTCCGCCGTTTGGCTGCTCTCCGTGAGTATGTCGGTCGCAACTACTCCGATCAGGGTGCTGCTGATCGTGTGCCGGTCAACTTTATTGAGTTGGCAATCAACATTTATTCAAGACAACTGGCATCCCGCCGACCTGCAATCACGATTGGAACACGCCAGCGTGAACTGCGTATTTTTTCCAAAGAGTTTGAACTTGCAACAAACCACCTGCTTGGTGAAATGAACTTTGAGCAAACTTTGCGTCAAGCGACAGTCGATGCTTTGTTCTCTATGGGTATTGTGAAAGTTGGTGTCAGTGAGCCAAGCCAACCTATCCGTGGTTTCCTGACTCGTTCAGGACAGCCCTATGCAGAGTGTGTTGGTCTTGATGACTGGGTTCACGACATGAATGCCCAAGAAATGACGGAATGTGCTTTCATGGGCAACAGGTTCCGACTGCCGCTTCATGCAGTTAAAGAGTCGGACCTGTATGAAGACACCGATAAAATCCAAGCGGTTCGTAGGAGCAGAAACAATGAAACGGGAGATCCGAAGTCGTTTAGCCTCGGCAATGAAACGTCTTACGACAAAGACGAAGCGTATGAGTACGCAGAACTCTGGGAAATGTGGTTGCCGCAAGAAGGGAAGATCCTGACATTTGCAGCCGATGACACAGGCGCACCGCACCATTTAATTCGTCAGGTTGAGTACAACGGCCCGATTGAAGGGCCATATCACTTCTTGCAGTTCTCGGATGTGCCGGGCAACACCATGCCTTTGGCTCCTGTTGCCACACTCATTGACATGCACGAACTGTCTAACACCTTGTTCCGCAAACTAGGGCGGCAGGCAGAACGACAAAAAGACATTGTTGGTTTCCGTGGGTCTGCGGAAGGTGATGCCAAAAACTTGCAAAACGCTGCTGATGGCGAAATGATTCGCCTTGACGATCCTGACGCGATCAAGACATACAAGTTTGGTGGCATCGACCAACAGACCCTTGGTTTCATGTTGCAAACCAAGTCACTTTTCACCTACTTGGGCGGCAATCTTGACGCTCTGGGTGGCCTTGGTACGCAGTCTGACACGGTAGGTCAAGACAAACTTATTTCGCAGTCAGCGTCTAACCGTGTTGCTGACATGCAGAGCCAAGTCATTTCATTCGTTAAAGAAACTGTGACTGCGATTGCGCAACATCTGTTTGAAGATCGCTTTGTCAAACTGGAACTTGAAAAGGCTGTTGGCAAAAATGGTTCAATCAAAGTGCCGTTTGTATACGAAGGCTCCAAGGCTGAGGGTGAGTTTGTAAACTTCAGCATTGATGTTCAGCCTCACAGCCTCCAGCAGTCAACCCCCGGCATGAAGTTGCAGGCTCTTACGCAAGTTATGGGTCAATTTATAAACCCACTTATGCCGATGATGCAGCAGCAGGGTCTTGCGCTGGATGTTCGTAAACTGGTTAGTATGCTTGGCGAATACACTCAGTTGCCTGATCTTGGACAAATGGTTGTTGATTCCAAACAGGGCGTGCCTGTTGGAACTGAAAAAGATCAGGCTGCAAACAGGTCTGTACACAAGAGAACTGAATCGGTACGAGTCAACAAGCCGGGTGCGACGAGGCAGGGTCAGGATGAAATGATGAGCCGCCTGCTGCTTACTGGACGCGGTGTTCAGGACAGCGAGGCCGCTTCGATTATGAGGCCAGCGGAATAATGCCAACGTATTGCTACGAAAAGCCAAACGGCGAAATCATCGAAAAAATTATGACCATCTCCGAGATGGAGGATTTTGACAAGAACCCGGTCCTTGACGGCGAAACCGTCAAGCGTCGGGTAGATGTTGAGATGCGTGGTCACAGTGATGTCAACGACGTATGGCGACAGCCAATCATGTCGGAGGGGGCAGGCTGTCACCCATCACAAATCAATGAAATGAAACAACATGCTGCCAAACATGGGGTCAATACTGACTACACCAAGGATGGGCGAGCAATCTTTACGAGCCGGTCGCACCGTGCAGCGCACCTCAAGGCTTTCAACCTGCACGATAGAAACGGTGGCTACGGTGACTGAAGAACAAAATATAGAAGCCAGTGAAGGCGAAGAGGTTGTCGAAGAACAGGCAATGACTCCAGAGGAGCAGTTGGAAGACCAACTGGATTTTGACGATCCAGATGATGACTTGCAGCAGGAAGCCCTTGAGGACTACATCGAGGACAAAAACTCGGATGGTAGTGAAGAAGAATACTACGAAGAGGACGTAGAAGTAGATGATCTGCTTGAAGCGGCCTTGGATGTTGGCCTAGAGCCGGACGATATCGACCGTTTGGGTTCTATTGAGAACATCCAGAACTACATTGAAATCGCACAACGTCAAATGGAAGAGGTCGAGGCTGACGAGGAAGAAGAAGAGCCAGACTTCTCGTTGGACTACGAACTTCCAGAAGGCACACCAGACGAAGTAAAAGCCGCTGTCGAAGGCTTGGTTAGCAAACTAGAGGAAAAGTTAGCCAATTTTGAGCGTGTGTTTGGTGATTTTGAGAATATGCAAGAATCTGCACAAATTGAGCAAACTGAGGCTCAGTTCGATCAGATGATTGAAGAGGTAGGGTCTGGTTATTCAGGGCTGTTCGGCTCTGGCCCTACCGAAGAACTGGCTGATGACAGTCAGTTTTTGGAGAATCGAGTCCTCTTGATCGAGGAAATGAACACCCTTGCAGCCGGATATGAGGCCCAAGGGCGAGAAATACCTTCTGAAGACGTTCTCATGCAGAAGGCTCTTGCCAGTGCGTTCACCCAAGATCGGGACGAGATTCAAGCAGCACAAATGCGGGCTGCTATAAACAGTCGCCGCGATGCGTTCACAGCATCCCCGACTCAACGACGCGGAAGAGCCATGTCCCCAGAGGCGGCTGCGAAGCAATCGGTGAGGTCGTATATGGAGCAGTCTGGATTGCTGAACGGGATTGACGATCCGCAAGATTTCTAACCCCTAAGTATGAGGTAATAGCATGGCACTGCAAGCCGCACAAATTGCTGATCTGATTACTGTGACCCTTCGGGATCTCGGGCGGCTGAAGTTTACGGAGATTGCGTCAACCCTCACGGATTATGTCGCACTCCCCAACATTCTTCAGAAGTACAAGGTCCAGTACCAATCCGGTCATGGCATTCAGTGGAACGTCATGTTCGCGCAATCCGACGCTGCTAAGAACGTCGGCCTGTACGAATCTGACAATGTGAACATCGCAGACGTTATGACCACGGCAAACATTCCGTGGCGACACTGCACCACCAACTACGCTTTCGAGCGTCGTGAAATTCAGATGAACGCCAATCCGGCACGCATCGTGGAACTGGTGAAAACCCGTCGAGCCGACGCGATGTTGTCACTCGCTGAACTGATGGAAACCAACCTTTGGTCTACTCCAACTTCTTCAAGCGACAGTCTCAAACCATTTGGTATCCCACACTGGATCGTGCCACCATCAACCAGCAGCGACGAGGGCTTCCTTGGCAAGAACCCATCTGGTTTCTCTGATGGTGCTGGTGGCATCAACTCTGATCTTGAGAAGTTCTCTGGATGGCGAAACTACGTCGCTGCCTACACGAGCATCAACAAGACTGACTTGATCCGCAAGTGGCGTAAGGCTGCTGTCTTCACCAACTTCAAGTCTCCTGTACCACACGCTTCCTACAACACCGGCAACAACTACGGCTACTACACCAACTACGCCGTGATTGGTCGATTGGAAGAGGTGCTTGAGGCCCAGAACGACAACCTCGGAAACGACATTGCTTCCAAGGACGGTCTTCTTACTTTCCGTCAAAACCCTGTCATCTACGTTCCTAAACTGGATGCAGAAACCACTAACCCGATTTACGGCATCAACTGGGGCGTTCTCAAGCCTGTCTTCTTGTCCGGCGAATGGATGAAGGAAGAAGGACCGAACACTGTTCCCGGTCAACACACCACGTTCCAAGTCTTCGTTGACTGCACTTTGAACTACATGTGTACCGATCGCCGTCGTCTCTTCCGTCTGGAAACGGTATAAGGAAGGAATGAATAATGGCTGTACGTTATGATTCTGGAATGGCTGGGGGCTTCGCGTTCCCAATTAACACTCCGCAACGGCAATTCCAAATTTTTGAGGATTTTGTCGGTTGCTACAACCCTACTGCTGATGAACAAATTGTGATTGATACTGTCACCTCTGGCAGTGTCACAAAAGATGTCACAGTTCATGGTGGTGCGCTCCTCTTTGACTCAGGTGGCACAGGCGGTGCGGGACATGGGGTCAATGCCCAATTCTTGGATGGAATCATCCTTGATGAAGCAGGTGACTTGTTCTTCGAGGCCCGCGTTCGCTTTGCTGCTACTGCTGGCTCAGAAGACTTCACTGACCAAATGTTCATTGGCCTTGCTGCTTCAGACACTACCTTGATTGGTAGTGAAGTTCTGAGCAACACCGCCTTGGTCGGTTTTAGTTCTTGCGCCTCTTTCGGTGCTGATGTTGCAGCACCAACCGCAGGTCACATGAGCCTTATTGCAGAAAACACTTCTGTTGCTGCAACTGGCAGTGCTGATGTCGCCAAGATTGATACTGCTGCAAACAGTGGTGTCGGTGTTGATGACTTCGTGCGGTTGGGAATGGTCATCAGAAATGGGCAAGTCCAAGCGTTTGTCAACGGTGAAAAAGTTGGTTCGGCTCTTACTACATTGCCAACCAGCCAAGTGCTGTTGCCTTCGTTTGTTTGCGAAACTGATGGCACGGATCAAGGTAAGTTCCTTTTGGACTATTTCCTTGTGTCCTGTGGTCGTTCTTCAACTGCCCTCTAATTTAGGAGACCCCCATGTATCACGGTGGCGGTATGAAACCTAAAGGCAAGGGCAAAGGCAAAATGATGTCGAAGAAATCAGAAATGATGAAGCGGCTCAAGATGCTGAAGGACAAGCAGAAGAAGAAGATGTGATGGATTGGCAGATCCCACTTGCGATTGGCAACATCGTTGTCGTAGTAGGTGGGGTGGTCTGGGCATTTGCGAGGCTTTCTGCAAGTATGGCAACTTTGACAAGGAGCATTGAGCGTCTTGACAGCACAGTTGAAAATCTTGCGAAGCACAGTGTGGATCACCACATTCGCATCTCTGCTCTTGAGTCTCGCGTCTTGCAAGACCAGCCCGCTGATTCCTGATCTCTCGATCTCGGAGGTGGCAACGCCTCCCCCTTTACAAACCCCCCTCGACCCACTCGTTTGGGTCGGGGGGATTTCAATACTGGGCGGATTGGTGCTGATGACCGTGACTCGGTTCATCGGCCTGCCGCTCAGGGGCGCACTTCCGATGATTACAGGGGTGGGCCTCATTCTGCTGGCGTTCATCGTGGAACGCTACGCGGACTACATCCTGCTCCCCACGGCGATAGCCAGCGGCGTGGTGGCAACAGCAACGGTTCTTGGTTCTGGCTGGAAGTTATGGAAGCACAAATGGATTCTATTTCCTCGTGGATCGACTCGTTCTTCGCCAGCACCGGAGCCTTCTTCTTCTTCTACGTCCTCGGCGGAGTGACTGGTCGCCCGCTCTATGACTGGGTTATGAGCAAGGTTCGCTGATGGTCGCAGTATCCAGTCTTCCCTGTAGTTATGCTAAGGCTTGGGAGCCTAGCAACATGGATAACGCCCAAGTGTGGCTAAAGGGTGGCACTACGTCTACTACTGCAGGAAGCCCCGGAAAGCCTGATTTAGTCACGACGTGGACTAATCAAATTACATCCGGAGGAGTTGAAGCACAATCGTTCTTCCAGAGTGATACTGGAAAAATGCCAACCGTTGGAGCAAAACTGAATGGAATTGATTCGGTAGAATTTGATGGAAGTGATAATTTCTTAGGCGCAGGTGATATAGCCACCCTTGACAGTCTTGGCACATTTATGATGGCTGCTGTGGTAAAACCAACCTTGGATTCAAACGCCAGATCAATTCTTTCCAAAGGCACTGGTGCTGCGGATGGTTCTTTTTCGTGGCGAATTACTGGAACTGGAAACAACAGCAAATTGAGTTTTGTAATCTTTGCCAATCTAGACAACCCTGAAAACCAAGTGGCTATGAACAGCGGTGCAACTCCTTTTTCGAGCGACACAAACAATATCTGCCTTTCTTACAGAACCCCGTCAACGGCTCAAAATAGAATCAATGGTGCAGACAGTGGACCCGCTGGAAGTTCAGACTTTATGAGCGCAACCGCTGGCAATGTCACTCTGTCCCCCCTGCTTGGTGAATTTTCCGGGGGCGGATGTGATCCATTTGATGGGTTGATTTACGAAATAGTTGTGGTTTCCGCTACTGCCTTGTCTGGCACTCCCTTTAGCAATCTTGCAGATATCGATAGCGTTGAAGGATACTTGGCACATAGGTTTGCCCTTGAGTCCAACCTTCCAGCCACACACAAGTACAAAAAAGGAAAGCCTTGGGGCAAAGGACGAAAATGAGTTCAGAAGTTTACGCAGTTAAAATATCCGTGCCTGCAAGCACACAAACCTTCACCACGCCTGACGAGCATTTTGGGGCAGTTGTTTCAATTTTGCTTGTCAACAACCGTGGTGCAAGTCTTACTCTTGCGTCAATTAAAGATGCAAATGGTCTCGATATTGTTGGCAACCACACTCCGTCTGCATTGGCTAGCGGCAGCACTGACCAAATTGTGCAAACCGATATGGGTGGCACTGCTGTCCAAGGCACTTTGACTGTGGATGTCGGTAGTACGAACGGGGCATCAGGAACTTATGACGTTTACGTTTATATTGCACCATGAGCCTAGAAGTTAACTACAACGTGTTAGAGGCGGAAATCGCCAGCGTACTCGGAATCGCAACAAGCGATGACGAGGTTGACATCGTTATGAACCGTGGGTTGCGGCAGTTCTATACACCAGAGCCTTTGCCGGGAGAACGTGCCTCGCATCGTTGGTCATTTCTGAAGCAAGAAAGGTCTTTCAATACGATTGAACCTACGGTCACAGGCACTTGCAAAGTCACACACAATAGCGCAACGGTCATCGAGATGTCTCCTGCATTGGATTCTGTTGTGACCAACGCTTCTATTTCACACATATCTATTACTGCCGCAGATGGGAGTGTTGCAAAATATCTAGTCAACAATGTAAGCAGTACCACCACTTTAACTCTTACTTCGTCGTACCAAGAAACTGGTGTAAGCGCGCAAACCAGATCGTTTACCGTTCACATGAACGGAACTTACAGCCTGCCCGTCAATTTCGCTGGACTAGAGGGGCCGATCGTTTTCGACAGTTTCTTCGGGACAGACCCTCAGCGTAGCGACATGACTATTGAGGTCACGGACATAACAAGACTGCGTGACAAATTTCAATATCTTGATGACCGTGATGGCAAACCCTTGGCTGCTGCTGTGTTTACTACGGGCGCGTCTGGCACAGTAGGGTCAGGATTCCGTCTCCAAATCTATCCAATTCCTGATGCAGTTTATCGTTTAAGATACCAGCAAATCAATGAGCCATCCTCAATCGCCAGCGGTGAACAACCGTTGGGTGGCGAACTCCACGGCGAAACAATTTTGGCATCGTGCCTTGCTATTGCAGAGCAGAAAATCTTTCCAAACTCCCCACACCGGTACCGCGAGAACTACATCAACAGGTTGCGGGCCAGTGTGGAACTAGATCGTCAAGCCTACACCACCGAGAATCTTGGGTACAACGGCGACCCCTCGGATCACAAGTTTACTGACGCTAACTTCAAACGCATCCTTCGTAGGCCGGATGTGAGCGTCACAGTCAACGGGACACAATACTAATGTCTGGACACAATATCGTTTCGCAACTTACCGAGTCAGCCGCTGCTGTTAGCGGACTCGACTTGGCCGCACCCCTCTTGCTCGTCGGCAACGGCGCGCCAAACAACAGCGGTGCAAACAGGCACGACGCATATCTTTACCTGCGACTTGACGGCACTGCAAAATCCGAGGTTCTCTACGTGAACTACTCGGCGGGCGGAACCGCGAGCAACTGGACAGGTCTTAGTGACGAAGGGTAATCAATGCCTACACAAGTAGTAAGGCCAACAACAGCGCTTGGCACGGGTATCTTCACAGCAAATGGGTTGTCCGCAAAGTTTGCAATGAAGGTGTTTGAATATAGTGGTCAGCACAGAATTCCCTTGCAGGAAGTCACTGGCACGGGTGACTCTGTCACTGGTGGTCCTGTGTATGAACACGGAGACATTGCTTACTCGCAGTTTCGTCTCACAGGCTGCATGGTAACTGCTACAGCACTTGGTCTTCAAAACTTGAATTCTCAGATTTCAGGTGGGTCAACAACACTGTCTCTGCAACTCGATTTTGGGGGCGCAAATAACCAAGGCACCAAAGCAGTTGTGGTAGAGTCCATTCAAGTTCAAGCGTCTATGAGGCAATCCGCAATCGTAGGAGTGGTAATCAGTGGCCGATACGTTGAAGACGCTCTCGCTGGATGACCAGTTTGAGCAAATGAAAGATGTCACCTTTGAGGATGCTTTTGCATCTGTCTTTGGTGGCACGCAAACACCGCAGCAAACTCCAGAGCAAACTCCAGAGCAAACGTCGGAGCAAGTTTTGGAGCAAAAGGTTCCTGACTTCCAACTACCATCAAGCCTGCCTGAAGGTTTGTTTGACGCTGACTCAAACCCGGCTGCATTTCAAACCGCGCAAAGGTTAGTGTCAGAATTTGGTGGCGGTGAGAATGATCCCATTCTCAAAGCACTGCAAGAACTACCAGACAAGATCGTGCAGGCGTTAAGAAATGGCTAGGTTAATTACAAGGCCGTTTAGTGGCCTTTCTGCCCGTTGGACCTCCAACTATGGGACTGGCAATCAGTTTTCTACGAAGTCGTTCTATCGGTACGACGCAACAAAAGGCAGGTCTGAGGCAAGTCTTTTGCTTGACGCCAAGACTGCTTTTCGGTCGTACTTGGCGGGCGTAGGAGCCGACACCTCTGATCCCTCTGGCCAAGACACAGTAGTAGGCAACTACATTCGTTCAAAGACTCACTTGACCGGGTACTACGGACAGGTGCTGCTGCAAAATATTACTGCCCGTGTTGTCACGCCGGGTCTTATAGAAATGACCGCTGGGTTTGTCGGAGAAGAGGCTTTTGACAGTAGTGTGTCTGCCGACACCATTATGATTTACACCGCTGGCGGGGTGACCAACAATTTTGGCATTCCCGACAGCCGACTTATCAATCAACTTCCCGACGAATCGCCAACGAACATTAATCTTGATGCCCATATTGGCGGCGACGCTCTTACTCGGCAGCCGTTTACCCGCTCAATCATTCAATACACCCCTTTGGTAATTGACCAGAATGGTCCTTACACACAAGGGTGGACAAAACTTGTTGGAAAAACCAACTCCCAAGCCTTTTATGTCCCGTTTGGCCCTGACGCAGAACAAAGATTTTGGAACCCCAACCGTGTCCGGTTGGATGGTTTTCAGACCAGCCCAAGGCCGCTGCTTGAAAGGGATGGTGGGGTCGCGTGGGCAACACGTTACCAGTTCTCCATTTGCAGCACCGCTTGGGTAAATCAGGCAATCGAGACCTTTGAAGACGACAAGGACGGTTTACGGGGTAGAATCATTTACGAACCGCAGTACCAATCTGCCCCCTTCTTACCCCTTTACTCATAATGTCAGCAACAAACCCTTTTAGTGAAGAGTTCCAACGCAAGTTTGACGAACTTAGTCGAACCGTAGAACTTCTTGAATCTCGCATCGGTGAATCGCAGAGATCCTTTGGTCAGTTATTTGACCGCGTTGGAGGCGGAGATGCAACAAACCAATTCGTTTTGTTTTGCTACATTCAGGCTGGCGGCCTGAATGACCCCGATGCGCCTGACGATAAAGATTCAGGCACTTATGTGTTGGTCCCCGCGTTCAATTTTTACGACACTTTGTTTGCACCGGGAGAATCAGAGGGCGCGCCATTTGAAAAAATGATGAAACGTATTGGTGTTCCCAAGTTTGTTTTAGACCAATTTGACGGCGGACAGATTTCGGCCCGTAATATTTGCGATACAAATTACAAAGCAGCAGCCCAAAGCAGCCAAGATGTTGTTAGAAATTTGCACGGTGTGGCTGCGCCAAACAACCCAGATAACACCGCCATACCCGGCAACGTAAATATTTTGCCACTTGCAGTTCGGAACCCGGACAGTGGTGTGGGTGGCGTCCCCGTAGTGTTTACTCGGGGCGAGTTTGGGCGGGTGCATATTGGGCTGTACGGAAAAAACGATTTGCAGGTTTCTTGCTCGCAAACCAACGATCCAGAGGGTGTGGCTCGTCAGATGCAAAAAGCAAACAAAAGGTGGAGAAATCTGCCGAGGCGTAATAGATGAGCATGTTGCAAAAGGTTGGCTGTTGCAGTTGCTCAGTTCCTGAACTGCCTTGCAACGATTGCAACACTGACCGTTGCACTTGCGGCCCCTCTGATGCGCAGCCGCAGACCGTGCCGGTCACCTCGGTACACATCAATATTTCTGAGATGTCCACATCATCCTTCAGAGACCGTATTGGAAACAAAGCAGCGTGGCACTACGGCCCAAACAAAAACTGGCGCAGCACTGAGTTTGGTGTCAGGTCTAGTAAGATTTTTGGGCAAATAACAAGACTTGCTCTGCGGGCTACTCCCTATGCACTTGGCTACCGGTTCCGCGACCACATGTCGTTGCAGTACATAACCAGCAGGCTCCAGCAATTGACCATTCCTTCTGGCCGCTGGGGTGAGATCCCAACCAGAGGTCTCAACACTTTGAGAGCCGTATGTGGCCCATGCCTCAACCAAAGTGGCACTGCCTTTCCTTGTGGCGACGATCAGGTTATTTGCTGTCGTTGCAGTACACCGGGCAGTGTTCACGACTGTTTTGTGACAAGCACTTTTGATTGTCTTGCATCTGGAGGACGCCCACAAGGAACATACGGCGGCGGATCAACGAACCCAGCCTGTGAGGCTTGCACCGATTCTTGCAACGGTTGGACCTCTGGGATCGTGGGTGTGGTTCAACGCTCCTACAATCTCATAAAAGATGCCTTTTTCCGGGGTTATGGCAACCTCTACAGAAACGCTTTCAACAAAGAGTTTTATGCCGAGAAAGACGCAGTCAAGCGTCGAGAAAAGCATAGGCGTCGGAGTCTTACATCAACGGCAATCGAAACGTCTGACCACCCGCAGATTTTTACCGAGGAGCAGACGCTTACTGTCGCTAAAAGTGAAGGCGCGCTTGAGCGTGCTGAAGGCAGAGTTGTCATTCCAATAACCACAAAGGTCGAGCATGAAAGTGAGTTTTTAGACCTTAATGGTGGCAGAATGGCAAGGGGAATCGGTGGCGGTATACCCGACAACGGTGATTGCCCCGGCGACCCTTGTGTTACAGGCACAATTTGTGGACCAAACTGCTATTGCGTGGCTGGTTCATGCCAACCAATTCCACAGCCAGTTAACTGCATAGAACATTGCGGTGCTATTAACGACTGCACTGAACGGGGTGAATGGTGGCAGAAGTTTGGAAAAGACCTAGACCAAAGCGACGAAGGTGTTTGGAATTACAATGAACCCTACAACGACTGTTGCGATGCGAAATATGCAGGCACCAGTATTACTGTAGAAATGGATTGGCCGTGTGAAGAAACTGCCAATGCGTATATCAGGGCAAGACAAAAGTTTGAGTTTGGTCAAGCGGCTTTTTTAGAAGCACAAAGATATTGCCAAAACGAAGGTCGAGGCACCCTTGATTGTGGAGAGGATCCTGACACTGTAAAACCAGAATGTTGCAACCCGTTGGCTCAAGAGTTGATTGGAGCAATGCCGCCAACAACTATCCCGTGCATCAAGCACTGTCCGCTGCAAGGTGCAACTAATGCCACATGCCCAGACGATTACGTTCGTTGGCCGCAGGGTGACAAGCAGCCGGATGGCGAAAACGTATTACAAAACATATCCTGCATGGGTGGTGCGACTGTTGAGGGGACTTTTGACCCTACTGATTACTCAGGTCTTAGAAGTCCAGACGATGTGTCTCCCGCCATAGTCACACCTACTGGAACCAGTCCATGCACTTTTAAGACTAATCCAGTTTCAAGAAACTATGCGGCGTATTGTCAGGGCGGCCACCAGTGTGGTGAAGGGTCATACTGCGGCTCGCAGTTTTGCTGCCATGAAATTGACTGCTACAACACAAACTGTTGTGAGCAAATAATTGACTACAACCCAAACACTGGCGAACCGACTACGGATGAGCAACGCCTTTATCTTGGCCCTGCTCCCGGTCAACTTTGCCCATATGGTCTTGCCGACGATGGCAATGGCAACCTTGGTGGCTGGTCTGCAATTCCAGATTCAGATGGGATTTACCACCGGTGCAAACGTCCTCAAGCAGACTGTGATTACATCGTTGGCGATCAGACTGTCACATTAAAAGGTTGCGAATTTGTGCCTGAGGGAGTGCCGCGCGTGACCTCCCCCAACTGTCCTCAAGGTCAAAATGTTCCGCCTTGTTGTTCAGGCGGCGATTACACTTCGCCTTCTGGCGATGTCATCTCTTGGATTATTCCTCGCAGACAGTACGCAGGTGCGCCACAAGGTATCTATGGCAGGCATTGCCCAGACACAATTGAACCTTTTGTTCCGCGCGGCGACAATAAGTACGCTAATGTAAATTGCCGAAGAGAACTTGCACCGATTCCGGGTGACCCCGGCTGGTGTCCATGGGAATCCTATAACCCTTCAGGCACTGTCTGTACTGGCGGTCTTTGTGTAGAACTAAACACCCCTAGAGATGAAGACGGCAACGGGAACTGGGGCGACCCATACCACACTTGGGAAAATCAGCCATACCCAGACGGCAGCATTGCCCAGTGTGGTGTAAACAAATGGCAACCTTGCACCAAAAAACCAACTGCTTTTTCTAATTCTGATCCATGTACGCCAATTGCATGGGAAACAAGTGAAGATGTTGGTCACGATCCAGCAGCGTGTGGTGATACACCGTGTGACGACATACTCACACCCGATGGTAAATGTGTGCGGTGCGAGTTTAAGGGTAAGGGTAAAACTGTTCGGTTAGGGTCGGGTAACGCTTGCCGTCTGGACGCTTGTGGGGGAGTACCCGGAGTCAACCCTACTCTTGGTCAATGGGCTGATGGTTACTTTGAAGATGAAATTGGCTTGCAAATAGTGTCAGTCAGTTGCGGACCGCTTTCAACAAAACCCTTTGACAGAGGCAATGTATACACCGCCGGAGAATGCGATGATTTTGAAGAACGACCAATTCAAGGGTTTGAAAAGGGGTTCCAAATTGCGTTGGAATACAAAGGCGGTGGCACCTCTTACGATGCGGGTTCAGGGACTATTGGTCGGCAGGGGCAAGGAAGATTTGTAATAATCAAAGATGAAGACGCTCCGAATGATTGCATTTTTGGGTCTTACAATAATTTGCTAGAAGGCTACTGGAACACCGGTGGTGGCTCTGCAGGGATACCACCGTATTATGACCAAAACAGTCCCGGTGACGGCTTCTACTACAAACACGGTTTGAACCTTGATGAGAACAACAACCCAGAATGCGACAAGGATATTTGGAAAAGGGCACCAGCCCAGCCGTCTTGCAAATGGACTAATCCAAGGGCAGTAATTTTATGAAAGACAACACTATTGACTACATGGTTCCACCATCAAACATTCAATGCTCGCAATGGGAAAACATTGACTCTCGATACCACGGGGTTTGCAAAGCGGGCCTGTTTGGTGGCGCTCCGAGCAAAGGCACTTGCATGCTTAAATGTGGCAACTTTTTGAGTGAGAACCCAAAATTTGATCGTGACCAATATGCGGCAGATTTGACCCTTTATGGGTATCGGGTATTTGAGTACCCCACATCAGGTTTGGGGGATTACGTCCATTGGATTATCAAGGTTTTGACGCTTGGCCTTGTGCCAATGTGTGCCGCTTGCAGCCGTCGCCGGGCATTGTTGAACCGGTGGTGGTT
>CEPI01011841.1_pt1 | contig 21350 bp, 8 predicted proteins | sample 530491 | NCBI WGS metagenome assembly CEPI01 (sample SAMEA2620210, study PRJEB7988) | marine metagenome | isolation source: saline water (ENVO:00002010), including | reverse complement strand
TCCGTAACAATGGTGGTGTGATGAATCATGAGATGGTTGATGGTATTAGTAAACGTCGGAAACCATTTACTGTTGATTATACTGGCTTTGGTTGGGTTCTAATTAAGAATGGTGTGTTTGAGCACGAAGAAATGAAGTATCCTTGGTTCGCGCCGAAGATGCAGGTGTTTGAGTCTGGAGCTGTTCAGGACATGTGTGGTGAAGACGTATCCTTCTGTCTGGATGCCATTGAAGCAGGATTTGAGATCTGGTGTGATCCTCGAATTCGTGTTGGTCACGAGAAGACACGCGTGATTTGAGTCAAGGATGTATAACCTGACTGTTTACACTTATCTCGCTCCCAGTAAAGTCTGTGACGGGGTAGGTGTCTTTTCTTTAGTTGATATTCCAAGAGATACTGTTATCTTTAAACCAAAGACATGTATTCAGATTACTGATGTGTCTCCTGAAATACAGAACTATCTTAAGAAGATGGCTTATTATGATGATAATGGTTATTGGATTGATGATGATCTACAACGGTTAGGTCAACAGTATTACATTAATCATTCGCATCATCCGAATGTAGCTTATGAACGTCGTACAGGACAACTGTATGCAATTCGTGATATAATTAAGGACGAAGAACTCACTGATTATTATTTTCCAGGAGAAAGAGATTGGCTTATCTGAATCACAGCCTTCCTGATTGGTCTTGTTACATTCGTAACGAGTTTCTCTACAATCATAAGAAGGGACACGGTGAAGTTACAAAGTGTGATGTTCATTGTGTCGCAAGTATTGAAAAAAGAGTTCCACTCTTTGAGGCGTTTCTTGAGAATGGTGTGAATTGGACTCGTCGTCCTTTACACGCTTTCTGTTGGAAACCAGACGCACCGGTTGAACCTCTTGAAGATACAATGTATTGGGATTGCTTCTCACCTTACGTTGATGTTCAACGGAGACAACGATTATATGGATTGAATGCGGAACTCATTCGTCCTGATGGAAAGAAGGCATTGGGAACTTACATGTTCACCTTGGACTGGTCTTGGGAGAACAAAGGTGTTCCTGACTTGAACTTCTCTGAGACACCAGAACACAAGTGTGCTCACCTGTTCAAGATGGATAACGGTAACTATTATGCTTATCCAAACAATCGAATCATTTGGTTTGATGATGCTTGGACATTCAAACGAATCAGTAAGAATCCTGGCTTTGAGATTGACACCACTGTGTATTCTGTTGAAAACAAAAGACGAATTGAAACAAGTGATCACTTCATGTATGACATCACAGATTTGACAGATGAAGGGGTTGAGGTTAAACTTGAATGGGACACAGAAGAGGACAAAAACTAAATGGCAATGACTTGGAGTACCGCTAAGGTACACACTCACAAAGACGGTCATGTAATGGGTGATCGAAACAAACGAACCTCAATTGGTAACGGTCATCGAAAGCGTGGATCCTATAAAGTTCGTGGAAAGAAGCGTTACCGAGGTCAAGGACGACGATGAGATTCTTAAGTTCTGTGAGAGAAATCTTACAGAACTTTTTCTTTGCTTACCCTTCTAAATAACTGAGAAATACTGTAAGAATAAGCGTGCCTCTCATTCCATCTGAAAGAAAGAGTTTTGCTTTCAAAGATATTAGTGCAACGTTTAAGATCAATCCTATCAACGATGATCTTATTGGGTTGAAGAATGAGAATGCGATTGCTCGTTCAATTCGTAATTTAGTTCTGACTGTTCCTGGTGAGAAACCTTTCAATCCTACATTTGGTAGTCGTGTCTCTGCTCTCTTATTTGAGAACTTTGACAGTTTGACAGCCAACTCGATCAAAAGAGAAATTGAGTTAACAGTCGATCGTTATGAACCGAGGGTCAAACTTCGTGAAGTTGAAGTTGAAGCAGATTTAGACAGTCATAGTTTTCACGTTGTAATTCGTTATGACATTGTTGGAATCATTGTTCCAGCACAAGAGATTACATTCGCATTAATTCCAACAAGGTAAGGTCAATGCCTCTAGTTAATTTTAGTAACGTCGATTTTGACCAGATAAAGGAATCCATTAAGGACTATCTGAGATCAAACTCAAACTTCACTGATTATGATTTTGAGGGGTCTAACCTCACAACAATCATCGAAACGTTAGCGTATAATACTTACATTAACTCGTACAACGCCAACATGGTGACGAACGAGGTGTTTATCGATAGTGCCACTCTTCGTGAGAATGTGGTATCTCTTGCAAGGAACATTGGTTATGTTCCTCGATCAAGAACATCGTCAGTTGCAACCATATCCTTCAGTGTGGATGTTTCCAACACCACTGCAGTCACTCTGACACTCAAGGCTGGACTTGTTGCAGTTAGCACAAGGACCTTTGGAAAGGAAACCTATACCTTCTGTATCCCTAACGATATTACCGTTCCTGTTGATTCTACTGGATCGGCAACCTTCAGAGGAATTGAAATCTATGAAGGAACCTTTATTAAGGAGACCTTCTCTGTTGACTCAAGAAATCCTAACCAAAGATTCATTCTTGGAAATAGTGGAGTTGACACTAAACTAATGAGTGTGATTGTGAAAGAATCCGAAACCTCTACAATCTCTAGAAAGTTCAATCGGTTTGATTCACTTATTAGTGTGACTGCATCAACAGCAGCTTACTTCATTCAAGAATCACCTAATGAGAGATATGAACTTCTCTTCGGTGATGGAACATTTGGTGTCAAGTTAGAAGAACCTAACTTTATTGAAGTCAGTTATATCACATCAAATGGTCAAGAAGGAAATGGAATCTCTGACTTCCTGTTCTCTGGAAGATTGGTTGATAATCAAGAAAGATCTGTTTCAAGTGGTATCTCAATTGTTTCGACCAACGAACCCTCTGGTGGTGGAGCTGCAATTGAAAGCACTGAGTCCGTAAGAAAGTACGCTCCTCAGATTTACTCTTCTCAGTACAGAGCAGTTACCGCAGCTGATTATGAATCACTCGTTCCTGTTGTCTATCCTGAAACTGAATCTGTTTCTGCCTTTGGTGGAGAGGAACTTGACCCTCCTTCCTTTGGTAAGGTGTTTGTAAGTATCAAACCTCTCAATGGTGTTTATCTGTCATCTAACATCAAAGAGAATATCCAGAGAGATCTGAGAAAATATTCTTGTGCTGGAATTGTTGCTGAAATTATCGACCTTAAATATCTTTATCTTGAGCCGACAGTAACTACATACTACAACACATCATCTGCTCCAAGTTCTAACTTTGTGAAAGATTCTGTTGTCCGTAATATCACAATTTACTCTGATTCTACTGAGTTAAATAAGTTTGGAGCAAGGTTTAAATATAGTAAATTCCAGAAGGTTATTGATGATAGTCATGAGTCCATTACCTCCAACATCACCACCGTGGCGATGAGAAGAGATATGGAAGCACTTCTCAATCAGTTCGCTGAGTATGAGATTTGTTTTGGTAATCGTTTCCACATCGCAAGTAAAGATGGTTACAACATTAAATCATCTGGTTTCACAGTAAGTGGTATTTCTGGAACTGTTTATCTTGGTGATATTCCATCAGCTGATATGAAGACTGGTCAAGTCTTCCTCTTCAGATTGAATTCACCAACAGAACCTGTGGTTGTCAAGAGAGGTCTTGGCATTATTGATTATATTAAGGGAGAGATTAAACTCAATCCAGTTAACATTCTCTCAACAGAAGTCAAAAGAGGAACAAACCTTATTGAGATTTCGGCAACACCTTTCTCGAATGATGTTATTGGTCTTCAAGACCTTTATCTTCAGCTTGATAACTCAAAACTATCAGTTACTACGGTCGCTGATGAAATCGCTTCAGGGGCAGATGTCTCTGGTAGCAACTACCTTGTAACTTCCAGTTACTCAAACGGTTCACTCACCCGATAATAAAGAATGTCTGCAGATAGAGTCAAGTTCCAAAGTCGAGTATCTAGTCAACTCCCAACCTACGTTAGAGAAGACTTCCCTCTTCTGGTTGAATTCCTTGAGCAATATTATATTTCTCAAGAGTATGATGGCGCCACCTTAGACTTGATTCAGAACCTTGACAGGTATGTCAAGGTTGATGCACTCTTTGAGCTTGAAACCAGTACGGTTCTTGCGAGTGATCTGAACTTCACCACCAAAACGATCGTTACAGATTCCTCTGGAAACTTTACTTATGGTTTCCCAGATAGAGATGGTCTCATCATGATTGATGACGAGATCATTTATTACGAATATAAGACAGAAGATAAATTTGAAAATTGTTCGAGAGGTTTCTCTGCAGTTACTTCTTATGATGAGGGACCAGTCAGAGATAAACTCGTATTTACGGAAACCTCAGCAAAATCACACAAAACGGGTGCGACGATTAAGAACCTGAGCATCTTATTCTTGCAACAGTTTTTCAAGAAACTGAAAACACAGATTGCTCCTGGTTTCGACGACAGAACTCTCTACTCTGAACTCGATCAGAGAAACTTCCTTTATGGTGTTGAAAGTTTCTACCAAACAAAGGGAACAGAACAGTCTTTTGAGATTTTGTTCAGAGCCCTTTATGGATTGGATGTTGAAGTTATCGATCCTTCAAAATTTCTTCTTCGTCCTTCGAACGCAAATTACAAGATCACTCAAGATTTTGTAGTTGAGGCAATTAGTGGAGATCCAATGGATCTCAGAAACTTTACTCTCAACCAAGAGATCTCCGGAGCAAGAGGTTCCGTCTCTAATGTTGTGCCGATTGATAGTCAAGAGTATCCCGGAAAGTATTTCCAAATCAGTGTTGATAGTGGTTTTCAAAGAGACATTAGTGTTCAGGGTACGATCTTTGGTGAGTTTCAGGTTGAACCAAAAACAATTGTTTTAGGTCAGACTTCAGCTGACTCTGAATTTATTGATGTTGATTCAACAATTGGATTTCCAAGTCAAGGTAATCTCTTCGTTGTCGATATTGATGGAAGTCCTCTTCAACTCACATATACTGGGAAAACAATCAATCAATTCACTGGAGTTAGTGGACTGAATAACACCATTGGAGACAGAGCTGAAATTAGAATCGATTCAGATTGTTTTGCTTTCACTGGACCAAACTTCACCAAGAAAGTCACTGTAAGAATCTGTTCCGCCCTGAAGAGATATAAAGGAAATGATGACACTCTCTTTATGAGGAAGGGAGAGAAACTTGAGATTCAATCAATTGGTTTGCAGTCAGAGACGATTAGAAACCAAAACTGGTTCACTTCAGCTAAAGTTTTTTGGAACATCAAAGAAGTTGATGTTGTTGATTTAACAGAAAGAATATACAGATTCTTCACCTATGATCCTCAATTCTTCAAGAACGGATTCAATGTTACCGTTGAGAATGTAAAGGGATCTGTAAGTGCCACTGGTGTTGTTGTTCGTGTATTTGGTAGTAACTCCTTTGCTGTCAAAGTTTCGCAACCAATCAACACCACTGAAAATTGGATTGTCACCAACATTCCTCTCAAAGGTGAATCCACTAATTATCCACAGATCAACGATTATTTCACAAACGTTCTCAACACTTATACTCAGTTTGAGGGTGATGTTCTTGTTGCTGCCAACTCAATCCCCACCTATCCCAATACACCTCTGAACCCAGACGACAGGATAGTTAAATTTGGTAGTCCAGATGTCGATAACACAATTATCACAATCGAAGATCATGGTTTCTATACTGGTGATGGTGTTTTTTACTCTCCTGGAACTATTACACTCACCAGTACAACTCCAGATGGTTTCATTGAAGAAACTCAAGTTGAGAGTAAGTTCAAGGGTGTAGATACTGGTGTTTATTATATCTACAAAATTAATGAAAATCAGTTCTCACTTTCGAAAAGTAGAGCTGACATCTATGCTGGTGTGTTTGTTCAGCTTACCGCAGATGTGTTGGTCGAAGAGAATACACTCACTTACTATCCTTTTGTAGGTAAAGGTCTTGAGGTACAACCAGTTATCAAACAGTTTACTGACCCAGTAACTCCCGAAAGAACTGAAGATACTTTGACTCTTCCCGGTAAAATCGGGATGTTTGTTAATGGTGTTGAGATTGAGAACTATAAAGGAAGAGATAAAGTCTTCACTGGTGAGATTACTCAAATCACTCCCCTTGCTGGGGGATCTGGTTATGATGTGGTCACTCCACCAATTCTCAACATTCAGGACACTGATGGTGTTGGAATTGGAGCGACAGGAACGATTTCCGTCAGAGGTTCAGTTGAAGAGATTCAAATCATTGACACTGGTTTTGATTACACAGAGACCCCTACAGTTAAGTTGACTGGAGGTAATGGTTCTGGTTCAGTTCTTAAAGCTCAACTGAAGAAGATTGTCCATAGAGTCAATTTCAATTCAAACGATAATCAAGTTGTAGATGCTGCTGTTAACACAATTGGTTTTACAACCTTCCATAAGTTTAGAGATTATGAGAAAGTTGTTTATGAGACGAACGATGGTGTTGCAATTGTCGGACTCACAACTGGAGCCGCTTACTATGTTGGAGTTGAAGATGCATTCACAGTAAAACTCTATAACAATCAAGATGATGCTGTTAGTGGAATCAATACTGTTGGTCTTGGTAACACTTTGGGAATTGGTCTCCACACTCTTAAGGCTGCTGAGAAAAAGTCAATTTTGTCTAAGATCGTTGTGGCCGATGGTGGAAGCGACTACACCAATAACAAGAGAGATATTCCTGATTTTGATGCAGTAAGAGGAGTTGGAATTAGTTCAGCTCTGAACATTGTGACTATTCCCAATCACCAATACATCAACAAAGATATTGTTCAATATACTCCTGGAACATCTCCTGTTGATGGACTTGAATCAAATAAGGACTATTATGTTTCTAAAATCAACGATGAGTCATTCAGACTCGTTGAGGTTGGGATTGGAACAACGGCAAGAGATGATTTCTGGAATAAGAACATTTATGTTGAGATCGATTCCGGAGGAAATGGATCGTTCAATCATAAACCAATCGTAGTTACAGTTGAGGGTGTCACTGGGGTTTCAACTTTAACTGGTCAGGACTTCAATGCTGTGGTTCAACCAATTGTCAGAGGTGAGATTTTCTCTGTCAATAGAGTTCTTGGTGGTGTTGGTTATGGTGCATCGACCGTATATAACTTGGAGAGACAACCAGAACTGATCATTGAACAGGGTCAGGAAGCCGAGGTCGATGTTATTGTTAATGATGGAACTATCGTTGAAGTTAATGTTACAAGATTTGGACAGAAATATGGAGCTCCACCAAGACTCAAATTATATGATGAGGGTGAAGGTCAAGCAGCTCAACTGACGCCAATCATTAGTAACACTGGAATTTTAGAAAAAGTCATTGTTATCAATGGTGGTGTTGGATTTTCTAAAGAAACAAAGATTAAAGTTGAAAACCCTGGAATCAACGCTAATCTCTATGCAAATATTCAACACTGGGATGTTAATCTTTTCAACAAAACTTTTGACAGTGTTGGTCCTGATGATGGAATTCTCTCACAAAATCTCAGTGGAGAGTCACTTCAGTATGTGAGTATCGTAGCTCCTCGTAAGTTGAGACAACTTCTCAACCCGATTGAGTCGAGTGATAGTAATATTGGATCCAAAAAGATCTTTTCGAAATCGGATCTTGAAGTTTTCTCTGGTGTTGAGCTCACAAATACAGACCACTCTCCAATTATTGGTTGGGCATATGATGGAAACCCCATTTATGGTCCTTACGGTTTTAGTAACAGGGACGGATCAGGCCTGATTAGACAAATGAAGAGTGGATACACTCTCTTGAGAAATCCAGAAAACAGACCTCCATATTCTGTTTTCCCATCAGGACACTTTTCTAATGATTATCTTTTCGAAGATGCTGGTGATCTTGACATCCATAACGGTCGTTTCTGTGTCACACCAGATTTCCCTGGTGGTGTTTATGCATATTTTAGCACCTATAATGAAACTGTTGACACTGATGGACCTTATGCTGGTTTCAGAAGACCAGCTTTCCCTTATCTGATCGGTAGCACTTTTAACTCATTACCTAATTCTGAGAACTTTAAGTCCAGTACGACTCAATCTGAATATGATTTCAAAGGAGAGTGGTTCAGAAACACTCTCAATTATCACATTGAAGACGATCAGAGTGGATACAAGTATGTAATTAACTCTGCAAAGGAAAGACCGCAGGTTGCACAAGTCGAATCGATCTCTATTGGTCAGGTTTCAAGGATTGGAATCTTCACTGGTGGTGACGATTATAAGGTTGGAGATAAAGTTGTCTTCGATTATAGTAAGACATCTGGAAGTAATGCCTCCGCGAGTGTCTCATTTGTCGAAGGAAAGGAGATGAATGGGATTAGTGTTGCAACATCGGAGTACAATGATGTCCAAATTGTTCCATTTCTCTCTGCTAATGAGTTTATCGGTATAACAACCACTCCTCATACCATCAAAACTAACGATTTTGTCGTAATTTCTGGACTTTCTACAGAATATAGAGGTCTTGGTGGCGCTTACACGGTTGGAATTGTCACAAATTCTCTTATTTTGAGAACAGGTGTCGCAACAACCGACGAAGGTGTGTCATTTTTCGAAGTTAGTGGTGCTTTTGATAAGATTTTACCAAATAATTTTTATAAAATTGATGATGAAAGTGTAAAAGTTCTCAATATTGACAAAATTGGAAACAGAATTAGAGTTCTGAGAGCTCAAAATGGCACAACTGGTGCTGCACACTCTCTCGGAACCACTCTTCAGGAACAATCGAGAGAATTTAGGTTCTCTGCTGGAGTTGGAACATCCAAAAATATCAAACTTGACACTGAACTCTACTTTAATCCAGCAGAAAGTGTTGGTCTTGGAACAACTTCTGGAACTGGAGTTGGAAATACGATCACTTTTGCAGATCCTGGAGCTGGAAGAACTCAAGTCTTTATCAAACCCAAACAAATTTACTTCAAAAATCACGAACTCAACCTGAATGATGAGATTTCCTATGAAACTAATGGTGGAACATCAATTCAGGTGTGGAATGGGGTATCTGGTTCTCCTTATCAGAACCTAACTGACTTCTCCGAACTTTATGTTTACAAATTTGATAATAATTTCATTGGAATTTCTTCTAATAAGATTGGAATTGGGTCAACTGGAGATGTTGTTGGTGTCAATACGACCACTTCACTGTTGTCGTTCACAAATGTAGGAACTGGAGATACTCACAGCTTCACAACTAACTTTGTAAACAACTTGAGAGTTAAAGTCGACAGTAATGTCGTTACAGTTTCGACTGCAGTCACTCACAGTCTCCAACCCTTCGATCGAATTAACATCGATGTCAAACCAAAAACAATTATTGACGTTGATGTCATCTATAATGAATATAATAGAAGAATTGTATTCGACCCAAGAACATTCTCTTCTGGTGATGTTGATGTAAACGAAGATTCTATCAACTTCTCCTCCAAATTCTTCGAAACTGGAGATAGGGTCATTTACACTGAGACATCTTCAATCGGTGGTCTTGTCGACCAGGAGATGTACTATGTTCTCGTCTATGAGAGAAACAAAATCAGACTTACACATGAACTTTATCAGTTAAACACAGGAGAATACATTGATATCACTTCTGCTGGAAGTGGAAAACTCTCCAGAATCAACCCAAATGTTATTTTAAACAGAAATAACACTGTCAGATTTAATCTTTCTGATGAATCCTTGGCATTTAACTTCGCTGGTGAGAATTATTCAGCCTTCGCGATGGAAATCTATAAGGATAGTAATTATCAGAAGGAATTTGTAAAAACTGAAGGTTCGGAAGTCTTCAATGTCACTAAGACTGGTCAAATTGGAATCACTGCTGATGCTAAGTTGGAAATTGATTGTGTGGATGATATTCCCGAATCACTTTTCTATAGATTCCTTCCAGTCAACACTCAAATTTCTCCAACAGGTAAATTGTCAATTGTAATTGACAACACAGTGACTGGAAACAATCAAGTTCAGATTGTCAATAACGCATATTCCACAAGTGCTGCAATTTCTGGAGTCGGAAGCACTTCTTTCACTTATTCAATCAGTACAAAACCAACAGAACCTGGATATAACGAAGAAACAGCTGAATTTAGTTATATTACCAACTCTCGGACTGATTCTGGCCCAATCTCTTCGTTCTTTGTTGAAAATGGAGGAACCAACTTTAACTCTCTTCCTGGAATTACTTCAGTTAGAAGTTTGAATGGTCGTGGTGCTCTCGTTACTCCCGAAAGTAATAATATTGGAATTATTCAGAACACCAATTTCAGTGACATTGGTTATGATTACCCAAGTGATGAGACAATGAGACTTGTCTCTAATGTTCCTGAGCGTTTGACCCTAAGTGCAAGTGCATTACTTGACTTTGTTGGTATTTCTTCTCAAGGTAGGAATTACACCAGACCAGCAAAACTTGTTTTCGTTGATGGTGAAACCAAAAAGGTTCTCAGTGATGTAGAAACAGAATATAAACTTGGAGATACGAGAGTAAAGGTTATTACTCAACCAGATTTCATGTCAAGAGCGACTCCGAGGATCGTCCCGACAGAAAACTCAAATGGTGTCGGAATTCTCTCTGCTTCTTTCGATTCTTCGACAAGAAGAGCGAGAGCATTCCTTGACACAACCTTCAGTGTAACTCCCACTAATTATCCGATTGAAGTTGGTGATAGTATTATTGTTGAGGGAGTCTCAATTGGTTCGATTGGAGTTGGAACAACAGGTAAAGGTTACAACTCAGCAGATCATGGTTATACATTCTTTGAAGTTACAAATATTGATTTTCAACTTGGTGGAGCAAATGCTTTCATTGAATATGACTTGTCCAAAGTCATCAAAGCGGGAGATGTTGCAGGTAATTGTTTAGTTGATCAGACTTATGGAAACATAAGCAATGAGAGAGACCTCGCAACATTTAGTGTGCAACTTAGAAATGCTCAGTTTGCTATTGGTGAAGAGGTTGTCTCAGAGACAACTGGATTGACTGGACAAGTGAGAGAATGGACTGACATCTCTGAAACTCTCACAGTTCTCTCGAAGGATGACTTCAAAGTTGGTGAGATTATTCGTGGTGTTGTTTCGAGAGCAGTTGGTACAGTTGAACAAGCAACAGACGATCAGGCAGAGATCATTACTGGAGCTGGAACTACTGTTATTCACGGATGGCAGTCAATTTCTGGTTATCTCAACAATAATTTCCAGAAACTTCCTAATAATGAATATTATCAGAACTTCTCTTATTCACTGAAGTCTCAAGTTCCTTACGACACTTGGAATGATCCTGTGAGTGCGATGACCCATACTGCTGGATTCCAGAAGTTTGGTGATCTCCAGATTGAAAGTAAAGATCCCAGCTTCACTGCAGTTGTTCAACCTGCAGCATCTAGTGCGGATCTAATCATTGATCTTGAGAGTTTTGGTGACTTGAATTGCTATTATTCTTGGGATGATGTTTCTGAGACTACTGTTGATATCAATGGAACAACTACCAGTACCATAATCAATTTTGATAATAAGGTTCTGACTGACTATATCAAGTCTATCTCAAACAGAGCTCTTAGAATTGATGACTTTAGTAATACTTTTAACTCAGTTCAGAGACTTGAACAGTTCTCTATTGTTGCGACATATCCAACAGATTTCGTCTATAACAAGATCATCACTCTTGTCACTGATCAAGAGTTCCAAAACGATAGTCAGATGGCAATTCTTTCAACTCTGAATGGAAAAGTTCTGAGTGAATATGCAGTCAGCTCGACAAATCAAGATCTTGGAACATTTGACGTCAATATCAACCTCGACACCAACAATCAAGAGATTTCATTCTTCCCGACATTCTTTACCATTAACAAATATGATATCACAACTCTGAGTTTCTCCCAGACCGTTGGTGTTGCTGAAACAGGTAGTACCAGTCTTGGTAATATTGTCAGATTTGATTCAAATACTGTTACCGCAACTGGTGGGTCTTCTGTCGAAGTTATTACAATTCCTTCAACATACAGATCAGCAAAGATTCACTTTGTTGCAGTCGATCAGAACACCAATGAGTCATTTGGAACAGAACTCAATCTTATCAATGATGGAAGTGATGTCTCCAGTGTGTTCATTAACACTGTTGAGGAGTCCAATGTTTTCTCTTCTCCTTCCACACCTGGAATCGGAACCATTGGTATCGGTAACACCAGTGGATCGACCGTTGTTACCTTCCATCCAAGTGGAGTCAATGATGTAAAGATTGTTGCCAATATTGCTCAATTGAGAGCAGCTTCTGGTGGAACTGGTGGATCTACTACTTTGAAAGTTGCGAAACTGAGTGGATCTCAAACTTCCATTGCATCCACCGCTTCACCATCTGCAGTTGGAATTGCTTCCTTCACAACTCCTTATGAGTGTGACTATCTAACAGTTCAACTGACCGATACAACTAACACTGAATATGAACTCTTTGACCTCACCGTCTTGGCGGCAACAAACGAAGTTCCGATCAACGATATTCGTTTTGGTGACATCAGAACTGGTGGCACAATTGGAACTGTTGGAACAAGAAGAGATGGTGATTTTATTGTCATTGAATTTACACCTGTTCCCAATGTCGCAGTTGATGTTAAGGTTTATGAAAACCAACTTCAAATTGACTCAGGAAATGGATCCCCCAATGATGTTGATTTGAATTGTTCTATCATTGGTGGTCAGAGTGGAAATTACACAGGTACTCAACTTGATCCAAAAACAGAGTTTGAACTGAAGCATAATGATAGTCCAATCTTCCGTAAGGAATTCCTTGGTAATGATCCTGAAATTGTAAGTCTTCTGTATAACACAATTGATATTCCAAATCACTACTTCGAAACTGGTGAGCTGTTGGAATACGCTTATTCTGGAGCTGGAACAACTCAAGCAATTGGAATTGCCACAGTCAATGTCCCTGGAATCGGTAACACAGATTTTGTTCCCCACCAAGTTTATGCGGTCAAGGTCGATGACAAGAGAATCAGATTGGCGACATCTGCAGAGAAAGCTCTGAAGTATCCGACTCCTGAAGTTCTTGATTTCACCACAGTTGGTATTGGTGTTTCTCATAGTTTCACCTCAACAAATCAGAACTCTAAGATTCTGGTTGCTATTGACAATATGATTCAGTCACCAATTTCTCGGACTGGAATTACAACAACACTTGAATCGACAGTCAGTTTCACTTCAGAACTTCCAGTTACTGGAATTCAATCATTCTTTGCTGGTGATATCATCAAGGTTCAAGAAGAGTTGATGACCGTTACTGCTGTCAATTCAGTTACTAATAACATTAGTGTATTGAGAGCACAACTTGGAACCGTTCTTGCAACTCACCCAGCTACCACTGTGGTGAGAAAGATGATTGGTAATTATAATATTGTCAACAATAACATCAACTTTGTCGATGCTCCGTTCGGTAAAATTCCTGTCAATACTACTGGTGGTGATCCTGAGTTAAGAGACTTTACTGGTTTGACAACTAGTTCCACCTTCCAAGGAAGAGTGTTCTTGAGAACTGCTCCTATCAACTCTTCAGATGAGACTTATGATCACAACTATGTGTTTGATGATATCTCATCTTCTTTCAATGGAATTACAACTAATTTCACTCTGAAGAGTTCTGGAAATAGTGTTTCTGGAATGTCATCTGATAACGCTGTCATTATGGTTGATGGAATTATCCAGAAACCTGATCCAATTAGTGTTGGTGGAACGGATTATGAGAAGTCCAGTTACACAATGTTTGAGAATGGAAGTAACACTGACATTCAGTTCTTTGGAACTTCGGACATTCTTGATTATGATCCAAACAGAGCTGGTCTTCCCCTTGGTGGAGTTATTGTATCATTGGCGATGGTTCAAGGACTTGGTTATCAACCTTTGGTTTCTGCAGGTGGTACAGCAGTTGTTTCTGGTTTAGGAACAATCTCTTCTATTAGTATCGGAAACTCTGGTTCTGGTTATCGTCCTGGAATTCAAACCTTTATCAATGTTGGTGTTCAGACATATAGTGATGGTGCTCCAAATATTGAATTTATTGGTACAGCGGCCGTCAGTGGTGGTCACATTGTAAGTATCGCAATCACCAATCCGGGTGTTGGATATACCTCATCCAACCCACCTATAGTTGTCATTGACGCACCTCTCAACTATACCAACATTCCTCTGATTTATAGTAATGAGACAACCACTGGAGTTGGAACCGGTGCGGTTGCTGACATCATTGTCGGACAGGGTTCCAGTGTTATCAACTTCAATTTGAGAACATCTGGTTATGGTTATAAAGATTTAGAAAAACTGACTGTTGAGATTGGCGGGACAACTGGAATCCCCACAGATACTTCTTTCACATTCAATGAGTTCCAACTTGAAGTTGAGTCAATCAAAGATCAAAGTTTCAACGGTTGGTCTGTTGGTGGTCTTAAGGTTTATGATTCTATCACTAAGTTCTTTGATGGAGAGCGCACTTCTTTCCCACTTTTGTTGGAAGGAGAGTATTCCGCGATCGATAAGGATAAGGGAGTTGGAATTGATTTGGATCACACTTTGATTGTCTTCATTGGTAATGTCCTCCAGGAACCGGGAGTTTCTTACAACTTCAATGGTGGTTCATTCATCACCTTCACGAAGGCACCAGAAGAAGGTGAAGATTCACTGATTCTCTTCTTTGAAGGAACTCCTGGATTGGACACCAAATTCACAAGAGTCCCCAAGACAGTTCAACGTGGTGACACTCTTGAGATTTCAAAATATCGTGATGAGAATGTCTCTACCGCTGGTCAGGATCCGAGAATTGTTTCTCTTGTTCCTTCTACGGACTTTGTCAATACCACACCCTACACTGGTCCCGGAATTGATCCTACTGGTAGATTACTCAGACCTGTCGATTGGTGTAAGTCCACAGTTGATAAGATCGTCGATGGAACTGTCGCTGGTAAAGACAGAGAACTCTATGAGACATCTCTCTTCCCAACAGCGACTGTGATTCAGTCCGTTGGTCTTGGTTCGACCGAAGTCTATGTTGATCACATCAGACCAATGTTCAACGCTGTCAATGAGAAGAACGCAACTCCTCTGGAACCTGATTATCAGAACAGCATAAGATTCAACACTCAATTTGAGGTTGTCGGTGCAGCTGGAACAGCTTTGTTAGCTTTCGATGGAACGATCACTGATGTGATTATCAACAATATTGGAGCCGGTTACACTCAAGCTCCGACAGTTACATTTGAAACTCCATCTGGTATTGGAACTCAGGGAAGAGCTGAAGCAACTGCCATTGTTTCAAACGGTTCTGTTGATTCGATTACAGTGACGAATCCTGGTGTTGGTTATACCAGAGTTCCCAATGTTCTTATTGAGCCTCCTAAGGTTGTCAGTGAGAAGGTTGATGTTGAAAATTATTATGGTGACAATGGTGACATTGTTGGAATGGCACTGACCACATTCAGCTCTAATCAATCCTACTTCCTCCTCGACTTCTACATTCCTGTTGGTTCTCCTCTCAGAGATGAGAAGATTGTTGGAACATCTGCAACATCAATTAGTGGAATTTCAACTGGTGACTTCTTTGTTCTGAGTCAAACGAACGGAGCTCTGGTACAGTCTAGAATGCAACCCAGAATGAGAGACAATGTGACAATCATTGGAACCACTGGTCCTTACTTGGATGGTGTCTGGCAGGTTGACTTCACAGAACATCTTGAAACAAATGTCACTGGTGTTGGGACCACTGCTGTTGTTCGTGTCTTCAGTCGAGTTGCTCTTGGTGGAACAATTACGTTTGATGCTGACACCAGTGATTTCAGTAGTGGTGTTATCAAATTTGACAATGATGACGGTGTCACCCTTTCTGGTACAATCTTCAAGAATCCAGATCTTGGAGAGTGGAGTTGGGGTAAGATTGATCTTGGTCCAAGATTTACTCCTCAGGTTTACACATACTTTGGTGACAATGGAGCTGCTGGTTTGGGTACTTGTCCTTTGATTACCAGACAGAACCGTCTCGCCTTTGAGGACTATCAAGATTATAGTGGATAAATAAAGTTTGAGGATCAACCAGTAGTTAGAGACCCGAAGTAATGGCAAAACAGTTAATCAATCTCGGATCATCCCCCAATGATGGAACTGGTGATCCTCTAAGAAATGGTGGAGACATTATCAATGATAATTTTAACGAGCTTTACAATGCCGTTGGAGATGGTACGAACGTTTTTGCGGGAATCGTAACCAACATCAAACCAGACAGCACCAACATTGAGTTGAGTAGTCAGTTTGGTAATGTTACGATTGATGTTGCTGATCGAATTGACATTGAGCGTGGATTCTTTGATTACGTTGGAATTGGAACCACAGAGAAAAATAATGATTTTTGTGTAAGGAATGGTGGTCACTCATTTGAGGTGAAAGCGAACAGAGGTGGTGATGGCATACAAGCGATCCTTTCTTTTGATAGAGCTGGATCAACTTACGATCCTCTCGTCTTTCAGGGCGATAATTTTGCTTTCTATGGTGGAAATGTAACCCCCACAAATCAACTTGTAAGTATAGAGAATGGTGGAAATGTTGGCCTCGGCACCACCAATCCTGATGCAAAACTCGTTGTTTCTAGTGGTGGAAACGAATCTGTAAGAATTAATCCAGCACAATCTTCACAACTGAATAGAATTGATCACATAGATCTTGAAGACAATTCTTTTGTAATTGCCGAGACACGAGCAAGTGCTCATACTTTCAAGATTTCCAATAACGAGAAAGTCAGAATTCACACAAATGGCTATCTGGGCATCGGCACCAACACCCCAAATGTCCCACTCTACGTTGTTGGTAACACAAGGATTACTGGAGACTTGTTCGTAGAAGGAACATTCCCTCAGTTCAATAATGTCTCTGGTTTCTTTAACATTGATCAGGGATTGACAGTTGGTACCGCTACCACCATTGGAGGGGACCTCTCAGTTGATGGAGGAACATTCTTCTATGATGCTAGTCAAGACAGCTTGGGACTGGGAACTCAAAATCCAGATCAAAGACTTCACATTTATGAGGGATCCACCAACCCAGCCATTGTTCACTTAGAGAACACGGAAGGTGAAGTTTTCTTGAGAACTGATGGTGATGTTACTTCTTTTTATGGAGCCAGCTACTTCCAGTTTATGGATAACGCTGGAACCAGTAATTGGCTTAAGATTGAAAGTAATAAACTCACTGGTCCAGATGCCAACTGGACTATCGAACCTGCTGGTTCTAACCGTTCTTTGAATATCCACGGTGCTGGTGGAATCGTTATTGGTGAATCCACTGGTACTAACATTTACTTCCGTGGTAATGGTGGAACCGACACCTATCGTTTTGCCAAGTCTGGTCAAATTAACATTGAAGGTTTCCTGAATTTTGATGACCTGACTACTGACAGAACTTTCACCTTCCCCAACGCCACTGGAACTATTGCACTCACTTCCAGTACTGTCGCCAATGCAACCAATGCAGTTACTGCAACTAACGCAACAAATGCAACCAACGCAACTAATGCGACTAACGCAACTAATGCTAATTTTGCAACAAACGCTGGACAGTTAGACAGCATTGACTCAACTGGTTTCCTCCGCAGTAATGCGACTGACACCTGTTCTGGTCAAATGACTTTCACAAATAATGTCATTCTTGGCAGTGGTAGTGAGATGAGGTTTAACGACAATATCAGACTTTATTTTGGAACTGGTGATGACTCCTCACTTAGATTCAATGGGTCCAATACAATCTTTGATGCAACCGCTGGTAACATCATTTTCCAGAAAGATGGAGTAGAGTGTTTCAGAACTGACGGAACGAATGACTTCGTTGTCGGTGACAGAATGGAGTGTCAGAGAATTCAAGTGAGGGGAGGTGAAATTCTCTCCCAAACTTCTGAGATTGAATTCTTCCCACAAAATAGAAATCCAGCTCTGAATCCGATCGTTCAGATATTCGACTCAACTTCACCTACTGAAAAGCCTGCCCTTCAACAGATCGGTGCAGGATTGGTATCAATGGATGGAATCTTCGCGAATGTCACTTCAGGTGGATCTGATGTGAGAATTGACAGTTCTGGTCGTATGAGAAGACTGGTTTCTTCTCGGAAGTGGAAGACAAATATTACCGACTTGAGTGATTTTGATTGTGATGTCTTCATTGAAAAGGCAAGACCAATTTCTTACAATCCAATTCAAGGCAACCCAGCACTTACAGAACCCCCTGATGCTGAGTTCGTTGGATTCATTGCTGAGGAGTTAGCTGAGATTGACCCCAGACTTGTTTGTTTTGAAGATGGTGAGCCCGCTACTGTTCATTATGACAGAGTTGGAGCAGTCTTGACCAACCTAGTCAAGAGACAAAGAGACAGAATTGCAGAGTTGGAAGCACAAAACGCAACCATCCTTGCAAGACTTGATGCAGCAGGCATCTAAAACCCCACTAAATAAGTAAAAATCCACTAACAAATGGCAGCTATAATTACTGACCAACTAAGAATTTTGAACGCCAAGAACTTTGTTTCTGGAGTTCAGACTACAAGAAATTCTTACTACGCTTGGATTGGTCTTCCCAATGCTACTGAAATTTCTTCAACTTGGGCGGAATCACCACCCACACCGAAGGATAACCTCGACGAATCTAACGATTATTGGGACACAATGATCGCGATGAAGAAGATCGATGATGCCGACATCTCACAGGTTGTCAGGAAAGTCACTTGGACTTCTGGTATCACCTATGATATGTGGAGGAACGACATCGATCGAGATAATCCTTCACAACCTTCTGGTTCGTTTGACATCTATGATGCAAATTACTTTGTGTTGAATAGTGATTTTAGAGTTTATATCTGTCTCGATAATAACGCTTCACCAGAGAACAATTTCCAAGGTGGTCCTTCATTGGATGAGCCGACTTTCACCGATTTGGAACCAAGAGCAGCTGGTGCCAGTGGTGATGGTTATGTTTGGAAGTATCTTTACACAATCAAACCATCTGAAGCTGTCAGGTTTGATACGACTGATTATATTCCTGTTCCAGATGACTGGGAAACAAATACAACCGACGCTCCTGTTAGAGAAAACGCAGCTACAAGTGGTCAGCTGAAGATTGTTAAAATTAGAAACAGAGGAGTTGGTCTTGGAACTGCCAACTTGACTTATATTGATGTTCCCATTAAGGGTGATGGTAGTGGTGGTAAGGCTACTGTTGTTATCAATAATGACTCTGAGGTTGAGACTGTTACTGTATCCCATGGTGGTAGTGGATACACTTACGGAACTCTCGATCTTGCTGAAGTTGGAATTCCTGCTGGTTCAACCTCAGCTGCATTTGATGTTATTATCCCTCCCAATGGAGGACATGGGGCTGATATTTACAGAGAACTTGGAGCTCTTCAGGTTCTGTTTTATGCGAGATTCGAGAACGACACTGAGAACCCAGATTTCATTACCGGTAATGAATTTGCAAGAATTGGAATTTGTGAGAATCCGATCGAACAGGGAACTTCAAATCTCCTCACCAAAGATAAGGCAAGTGCTGTTTATGCACTGAAACTTGTTGGAACTGGATATAGTGAAGCGATCTTTGCGGCAGACTCCTTTATTACACAAAATGTTGGTGTTGCTTCAACTGCAGTCGGTAGAGTTATTTCTTATGATGGTTCGACTGGGGTCTTGAAGTATTGGCAGAACAGAACCAACGCTGGTTTCAACACAGACGGGTCCGACAACACAAGTCCTCAATATGGATTTGAGGAGTTAAGATTCACTTCATCTATTGCAGCCGGAGGATCGCTTACTATTAACGGTGGGTCGATTGCTCTTTCTATCCAGAGTGACTTTCAGGGTATCACAACGGTTCTAAATAACAGAACATACTACCTTGGACAGAACTTCGTAAATGGAGTTTCATCGCCGGAAGTGAAGAAGTATTCTGGAAATATTGTCTATGTTGACAATAGACCACCAATTACGAGATCTTCATCACAAAAGGAAGACATAAAGATCATCTTGCAATTCTAATAAGAAATCATGCCACAGGAAACAAATCTCAATGTTGCTCCTTACTTTGACGACTTTAATCCTCAAAGTAACTACCACAAGGTTCTTTTCAAACCGGCCTATCCTGTCCAAGCAAGGGAGCTAACAGGATTACAATCGATTCTGCAGAACCAGATCGAACAGTTTGGTAATCATATCTTCAAAGAGGGTGCAAAGGTCATTCCTGGAAATCTGACGTATCTCGATACGTTTCAGGGAATTCAGATTGAGACCAATTATCTTGGAATTCCTGTCAGTTTATATATTAATCAGCTTCTTGGTAAGAAGATTACTGGTGCAAGCAGTGGTGTTACAGCAGAAGTCATAACTTATATTACTGATGGACAATCTGAGCTTGGTAACTATACACTCTATGTCAATTATATTGCCTCAGGTAACACTGATGCTGAGGTTGCGACCTTCTTTGATAATGAAGTTCTGTTGACAGATGAGTCAATTGTATATGCCACCACTTTCATCCCTGCCGGTGATGGTTTCGCTCGTTCGGTTGTTCAGGAATCGAACATCACTGGAACAGCGATGGCAATGTCTCCCGGTGTTTATTTCCTAAGAGGTTACTTTGTCAACGTTGACGAGCAGTTGATCATTCTCAGTCAGAACTCCACGGAACCTACTTTTCAGATTGGACTAAATGTTCTTGAGGAGATCATCAGTGCAGATGTTGATCCTTCCCTTGGAGATAACTCGAAAGGATTTAATAATTACACAGCACCTGGTGCGGATAGACTGAAAATTACTCCAATTTTGGTCAAGAAGGAAAAAGATGAAATCATTTCCAACTTTATTCAACTTGCTGAAGTTCAGGATGGAGTTCTGAGAACAGTAAATGTTGACACAGAATATAATATTCTTGGCGATGAGATGGCCAAGAGAACCTTTGAAGAGTCTGGTCATTATTATGTGAAGGAATTCATCACTTCTGTAAAAGACAGTATCAACAACCAAATTGGTAATAGAGGTGTTTATCTTCCTGGACAAGTTACAGAAAGTGGAGAGAATCCTTCAGATGATATTGGTATCTATAAGGTTTCTCCCGGAACTGCTTATGTTTCTGGATATAGAGTTCAGATTTTTGGAACTACTCTTATTGACTTCAAAAAACCAAGAACCACAAAGAATTTACAAAACCAATCAGTCAGTTTTGGTTTCGGACCTTCATTCAATGTCAATAACGTAACAGGAAACCCAGAGTTTGGTATTAACACGACTTATGAACTTTCTCTG
>CEPI01008003.1_pt1 | contig 21528 bp, 23 predicted proteins | sample 530491 | NCBI WGS metagenome assembly CEPI01 (sample SAMEA2620210, study PRJEB7988) | marine metagenome | isolation source: saline water (ENVO:00002010), including | reverse complement strand
ATTTTCAGTCACAACAGAGGCGGCTATGAAAGATCAACAGACCCTAGGGTGAAACATTAAATTTAAATACAGAATATGTTCGAACTTATAGGTTAAAACATTTTACGCACATATTTTTTGCAGTGTATGGTCGTAGTTTTTTTGTAAGGCAATGCTATTTGTTTTATTTTGTACAGACAATCTAAGTAGAAATTTTATACTCAAAGATTATTTTTTATTTTATTGCAGATAGTTATCAGCTGCTTGACTTCAGTTTCACTCAAACCAGTAGCGCATAAGGCCAGCCTGGCAATGTTCTCTCCTTCAGTTGCAAGCTCTCGACCTTTTTTGGTTAATGACATTGATTTCGCCTTGTCATTACCCGGAACCGGCTCTCTTTTAAGATATCCGTGTGACTCAAGCTTTTTTAAAACAGGTGACAATGTCGCTTTACTCAAACCAACAGCTTTGGCGAGATTGGTAGGTGAAGCGCCATCGTCCTGCCACAAAGCCATCATCACTACGAATTGTGGATACGTTAGCTGATGCGGCTTTAAGAGCTCTGCATAGGCTTTGGTAACCTCTCCGCTTGTTGAATAGAGCGCATAACAAACCTGATCTTTTAGCAATGGTCCCATTGGTATCCTGTATTTTAAACAGGTACTTGACATACCTGTTTTGCGAGAATATTGTTAGTGTACGAACATTTCGTAATCAAACATTAGGATACCGCACATGAAAGCTTATTATTCAATATTTTTAATGACACTGCCTTTGTTAATGCCAATCCAACTATCAGCGAATGAGATGGCAGCTGACGACAATTATGTACCAAGTTTAATGACAGATACCCCCTATGAAGGCCGTCAGCTGGCCATTAAATTGGTGCGAAAAACTATTGGTACTATTCAAACGGATGCTGGTGCGAAACATCGTGTAAGAGCAAAATACGCAGAAGATCCTGCACTTTTAATGGATGCCGCCGAGCTTGTTGCAATTGAATTTAAAACCATAGCCATTGCTAACGACTACTGGCGTAAATAATCAAGTAGCTTGGCTTGGATTATGTCAGAGGTTAGGCTGAAGACGGCCTAACCTGGTTTCCCGTCAGGTCTGGGCGTCTTAATAAATAATGACATACAGAGTGTAAGCCGTAACCCAAGCAATAACGCTGAGACATAACCAAAAAGAAACTTGCGTTGGTAACAACCAAATTAAAATTGTTCGGGTTAAACCGACAGCAATAATTAAGACAAATGCTAAGGAAATTAATCGTTTTGGTTATAAAGCTCTGCCGCTATGGTCCAGTGATACTCTGGAGATCCCGCTCAGGATCATTGTTGCCATAGCGCCTGCTGTGATAGACAAGGTTCTGCCATGCGGTGCCCGCTGTCCTGTGCAGCTCTGAACCGCGCGCGGTTAATAAAAAATCGATAATGATGGCTGCGACGAATCCAAACAGCATTTCATGGCGATGCCAAAACAAGGAGTTGCCATAGAAATCATGTTCAATATACCGTTTAAGACCAATCCCCAGAGCAATATTGCAAGCACACTGAAGCTGGCGCCAAATAAAAATAACGTTCTGAATGCCTGACGAAATAAGGGCAGGATGGCTTGTTCACTCGCTGATAATTCATTTGGCTGCGTCGTGGTTCATCCGGCAATAAGCTTGGGTTAAAAAATCACAAAGTGCTTTCAATTTCCTCAAAAATACTGGGATCTTTATCCCCTATCACTTCAATCACACCCCATGCACCCTTATCAGTTCGCATCAAAGCATGATCAACTAAGACATAATGTCCTGGATAATCCACTTTAAACTCAACAATTGTGGCGCCACCTGCCGGAATATTGGTGGTTTGAACATTTTTAAACTGTGCCCCGTTCATTGAGGCTTCCGGGTACACCGTGTCAAAAATCTCACCCACCAGATGAAAAGATGAATTCATCGCAACGCCACCATTGCCAATATAGAGCCTGACGGTCTCTCCTGCCTTAACCTGCATATTGTCTATTAACGCACCGGTACGACCGTTGAACACCACATATTCTGGTTGTGAATCGAGCATTTTCCGGGCATCAAACACCTGTAAGCCTTTTCGCCCTATAGCACCCGTTGTGTATATTTCACCTTGCATCAGATAAAACTCTTTATCGACCGGCGGTAACCCGTCTTTGGGTTCTACCAGAATCAAACCATACATACCGTGAGCCATATGGACAGCCATATTAGGCACCGCGCAGTGATACACAAATAGTCCCGGATTAAGCGTTTTGAACCGGATGGTTTTACTCTCCCCCGGCTCAACAATGGTAGCTTCGCCACCACCACCCGGACCTGTTACGGCATGGAGGTCGATATTATGCTGATGCAAACTGCTTATATGGTTATGTAAGGTAAGTTCAACGGTATCACCCTCTTTAACCCGAATCATCGGCCCTGGCACAGTTCCATTGAATGTCCAGTAATTAAAGGTTATTCCCGGTGCTAATTCAGCCAGAACTTCTTTGGTTTCCAGGGTGACTTTCGTTACATTACCTTGACCGTTTGCCTCAGAAGCAATTGGCTCAGGCACATTATTGGGATCATGGGCAATGTCCTCAATCCATTCAAACTGACCGATATGCCGAAAAAATGTCAGCACGTTATTTAATGGCAGGCCCGGACCTTTCCCCGGACCATAGGATTCAACATACATCGGGTACTGAAACATATACATTCTGCCAATCGAAACAGACAGAAACAGGGCTATACCAACAATAAATATCACCATGGAAATAACAAAAGCACGGGAATGCATCTGATGAATCAGTCGCATAAAGAAAAACAGCGACGCTGTAGCGGCGATCACAAAACCGTACATCTGTATCAAAGTGGTCTTGAGATAGGTCAGTAAGGAAAAACCACCGAGCGCTAATATCACTATCAGGCTGAGTACTAATGCCGTGATCACGGTGATAACCAAAATATTGGAGAGTCGGTGTAAATTCATTATGGATCCTATTTTTTTCAAATAGGCTTGTATTAATTAAAGCCAGAGATTACTGAACAGGAATATAACAAAAAATAATAAAATAAGCCCTAAAATACGCATTTATAGAAATATGGAAAAGTATGTTTTGGAATCGTTTTCATTGCTCGTTTCATCCTCTAATAAATCCTCTAAAGGAATATTTGCATAGGACTCATATACCTTTTTGTTATCTGGATGAAATACCCATAAACCAATGAGCAGCATGCAACAAACACCAATAAGTGTCGTCACAATAACGAGCCAGTTAGATGTTAAAAAAACCAGCATGAATTTTAGAAACAGCAGCAAAATTTCCATAGCATTTAACCAGTTTGCAATGTTATTTTTGTTTCTGACGCTTTTTTATTAGCAATATAAATCGTTGCCAGCACGTTAATTAACATCACCACCGCACCAGTAAAGAAAATAAATCCGCCCATTGCTCGCATAATGTAATAAGGATGCATCTGTGCCACGGATTCAACAAAGGTATAAGACAAGTTGCCATAGTCATCATAGGCTCGCCACATCAACCCCTGCATAATTCCGGCAACCCACATGGACGTAATATAGATAGCGGTTCCGATGGTTGCTAACCAGAAATGCACATTCACTAATTGCACAGAGAACATACTGGTATTCCACATACGTTCGACCATATGATAAAGCGCACCGATAGAAACCATCGCCACCCAACCAAGAGCACCTGAGTGCACATGCCCAATTGTCCAGTCTGTGTAATGCGATAACGCATTGACCGTTTTGGAAGCCATCACCGGCCCTTCGAAAGTGGACATGGCGTAGAAGGCGAGCGATACAATTAAAAAACGCAGAATATAGTCTGTCCGAAGTTTGTCCCACGCCCCACTGAGTGTAAACATCCCATTTAACGCCCCGCCCCAGGACGGAATGATCATCGCCAATGAAATGGCCGCACCCAGAGAGCCCGTCCAATCAGGTAAAGCGGTGTATTGAAGATGGTGAGCACCGAGCCAGACATAGCCAAAAATCAATGCCCAAAAGTGGATGACAGATAAACGATAAGAATAGATTGGTCGCTCAGCTTGTTTAGGAACAAAGTAATACATGATCCCTAAAAAGCCAGCGGTCAGATAAAAGCCAATAGCATTATGTCCCCACCACCATTGAACCATCGCATCCTGGACCCCGGCAAAAATGGAATACGATTTCCACATGCTTACTGGTATCGACAAACTATTGATGACATGCAAATACGTAAACATGATCATCATGGCCAGGAAAAACCAGTTGGCAACGTATATATGGCTGCTTTTACGCTGACTCAGCGTCATGATGAAATTTATAGTGTACGCAATCCACACTACGGCGAGCAGAATATCCAAGGGCCACTCCAGTTCTGCATATTCCTTACCTTGCGTTATGCCTAATGGCAAAGTGATCATGGCGCCAATGACATATAAATTCCAACCCCAGAAAGTGAACCACGCCATGGCATCGCTCCAGAGTCGAACACCGCAAGTTCGTTGGATCACATAATAGGCAGTAGCCATTAACACTGAACCACCAAAACCATAGACAACAATATTGGTATGGACCGGACGTAAACGTCCAAAGGTAATATAGGGATTATCAAAATTGAGGAACGGCCAGGCAAGTTCCGATGCAATCCAAACGCCGACTGCCGTGCCGAGCACTAAATAAATACACGCACTGACACTGAAATACTTCACCACATCATAATTGTAATTTTGATGTTTTTTTGCATTCATACAACTATCCAAACTCTTCCATTACCTTTGTTGCGAGTAGTTTGGACTCTCAATATAGATATGTATAATGAATAATATCTTTATTTATTATCAAAGATATTGATGGATATTAATCAGGCACGCACTTTTCTGGAAATCATTCGCTTGGGTAGTTTCGGGGCTGCGGCAGAAACATTAAATGTGACTCAAACGACTGTTACTGCTCGTGTACATAATCTCGAAAATCAGCTTGGCTGCAGGTTATTTGTCAGGAATCGCTCCGGTGCTACGGCGACGCTTGATGGGGAAAAGTTTATTGAGCATGCGGTAGCGATGGTGCAGGCATGGGAAGGTGCCAAGCGAAATTTACCATTACCGACGGGTACCGAAACCATTTTCAACATTGCTGGCGAAATCAGTCTTTGGAGTCCGTTAATGCTCCAATGGTTAAACAATCTTCGTCAGGATATTTCCGAAACGGCGATTAGTGCAGAAATTGGTGAACGAACCTCGTTGCATCAAAAACTTCAGCAAGGTTTACTCGATGTCATTGTGGTGCATCAACCAGAATACGGTCCCGGAATTCAGGTCGAACAAGTTCTGGAAGAAAAACTGATCTTTGTCTCCGCTAAAAGCCAAGCAGAGCCTTATATCTATGTAGATTGGGGAGAATATTTCCGTAAACAGCATGATATCGCTCTGCCCCATCTGGCAAGACCCAAGCTGACGATTAATCTTGGCCAGCTCGCGCTTCAGCACATTCTGGAAAATGGTGGGAGCGGTTATTTTCGAACGCGCGTCGTCCAAAAATATCTACATTCAGGCCATTTGATTAAGGTTGATAATTACCCTGAATTCACATTTCCTGTGTATATGATGCATAAAAAACAAACTAAAAATGCTAATTTCCAGAGCGTTCTTGATGCGTTATTCAGAGCGGGTAAAACAACTGAACCATGGTTGTGATATTGTTGAGTTGTGTTGATTTAAGATAGAACAAAGTTATGGGTGCTAGCAAAATTTTTATCAACTAATGCAGGTGACCTATGTGGTACTACATAACTAAAGTGTTTGTGAGCGCTGTGGTCATTGTCGTGATTTCTGAAGTCGCTAAACGAAGTTCGATCTTTGGTGCCATTATAGCCTCAGTACCTTTGATTTCAGTTATTGCCATCATTTGGTTGTATCAAGAAACGGGCGATGTCACAAAAATCAGTATCTTGGCATCCAATATTTTCTGGTTGGTTCTTCCCTCTTTGGCTTTGTTTATCACCTTGCCTATTTTGCTGAACATGGGCTTGCATTTTTACTTGAGCCTTTTAATTGCTGTTTGTGTCACCGTTATTAGTTATTACTTTATGCTTTTGGCATTGCGATCATTTGGTATAGATCTTTAACCCCCTACTTACGTTCACATTCTAAATGATGAGCTGCGCCTGGATTGTGGTTAATGTTACGTTTATACCATTTAAAACATTTACTATTTATCCATACTGCACCTCGCATAAAACTCTCTCAACTTGTTTAGCTATATTTAGGAATTATCTTATGAAAACTATCGGTTATGCCGCTCATTCTGCTGATTCTCCCTTAGCACCTTTATCTTTTGAACGACGTGAATTACGAGCGAATGATATTGCAATCGAAATTTTATATTGCGGTGTTTGTCACTCGGATTTACATGTGGCGAGAAACGACTGGGGTGGATCATCCTATCCTGTCGTTCCCGGCCATGAAATTGTTGGTCGGGTGATTGAAGTGGGGTCTGCGGTCACCAAGTTTAAAGTGGGTGAAAATGTTGCCGTGGGTTGTATGGTGGATAGCTGCCAGGAATGTGATGAATGCCATAACGATCATGAGCAGTATTGCCGCAATGGTTTTACATTGACCTACGGCTCACCAGATAGAATTACTGGGGATATGACTCAAGGTGGTTATTCTAAACACCTGGTGGTTCGTGAAGAATTTGTATTGCGTATCCCGGAAAATCTGGATTTGGCATTAGCCGCCCCACTGCTATGTGCTGGCATCACGACTTATTCACCGTTAAGAGAATGGAATATTGGACCGGGCAGCCGTGTTGGCGTTGTGGGAATGGGCGGTTTGGGCCATATGGCGATTAAATTAGCCGTTGGCTTGGGTGCCCATGTCACTGTTATCAGTACCTCGCCGAAAAAAGAACAAAGTGCCAAAGATCTGGGTGCCCATGCTTTTTTGGTGTCAAAAGATGAAGAAGCCATGACCACCGCGGGTTCAGCATTTGATTTAATTATTGATACGGTTCCGGTCAACCATGATCTGAATCCCTACATTCCCTTATTGGATAACGATGCAACATTAGTTTTAGTCGGACAAATTGGCCCGATTGAAGGCCCTAATACCGCACCAATGATTTTTGGCCGTCGCCGTATCGCAGGTTCATTGATTGGTGGCATTGCTGAAACGCAGGAAATGCTTGATTTCTGTGGGCGTATGAACATTTTACCGGAGTGCGAAATGATCAAAATGGATGAGATTAATCAAGCGTTTGATCGTATGGAAAAGTCCGATGTGCGTTATCGTTTTGTCATTGATATGGCTTCATTAAGTGCATAACCTGGTTAATGATTTACAACAGATTTTTTTATCGAAATGCCTAGACGTTTTGCCATTCTGACCAAATTGGCCCGATCGGTTTTCAGCGATCGGGCCGCTTCACTCCAGTTTCCATCAGCTTGCGTAACAGCCGTTAAAATGCACTGTTTTTGAAATTCATTAGTAGCGGTTTTGAGATCCATGCCGGGAGATAGCATGGGTTTCAATTCAGTCGTTTTTTCAACTGAATTCACAGAAATATTTGATGTTGGTAACTCAAGAAACTCCCTATTTAACGAAATAATTCCGGTAGTGGTCGGTTTCGCTTTGGCTTTTAATGAGGCCCGGCTGATGACATGTTCCAGCTCGCGCACATTGCCCGGCCAGTGATACTCCCGTAACGCCAGCTCCGCATCCTGAGACAGTCGTAATTGCCTGATGCCTAATTTTCGACTGGTTTTTTCCAGAAAGTAACCAGCCAGTAATAACACATCCTGATCCCGGTCTTTTAACGGTGGAACCTTGATGGGATAAACCGATAAACGGTGATAAAGATCGGCTCTGAAACGTCCCTCGCTGACCTCTTCCTCAAGGTTTCTATTGGTAGCGGCAATCACGCGAACATCAACCTGTTCGACATTATCTTTACCCACTGGTTGTATTTCACCACTTTGTAATACGCGTAAAAGCTTACTTTGCACGGCTAACGGCAACTCTCCAACTTCATCAAGAAACAGGCTGCCCCCATGGGCTAATTGAAATTTACCCGCTCTTTCACGATCGGCTCCAGTGAAAGCGCCTTTGGTATGGCCAAATAATTCGGCTTCGGACAACGATTCCGGTAATGAAGCACAGTTTATGTGGACTAAAGGTTTATCTTTTCGCAACGATAACTGATGCACAGTACGTGCTACCAGCTCTTTTCCCACGCCGGTTTCACCGGTGATCAACACGGTATAGTCCGAGCCAGCGACTAATTGAATCTCATTTTTCAATGTCTGCATGGCATGGCTTTGGCCTATCAGTTCTCCGCCATCTTTTAATAAGGCTTCCTGCGTCAGTTCCTGGACCAGCTGATTGGCATGCTGAGCGCTGATCTCGAGTTTTTTAAATTCGAGTGCTGTTTTTAATGTGGCTGCAGACAGTGCGGCTATCAGTTCCAGTGTTTTGGGGCTGATCTGGTTAAAGCTGCCGGCTTGCAAGCTATCAATGGTGACCAGTCCAATGACTTTCTGATCTGAATACAACGGTAATCCCATACAGGAATGTACGGGCAAATCGCCGGATCTGGCCAATAACAACCCATCATAGGGATCGGGCAAGTCACAATTGTCCGGAAAAATGAGGGGTTTGCTGCTATTACATAGCTGCTGAAGTCTCGGATGTTCACTAAGATGAAAGCGACGCCCCAATACTTCTGAGGACAAACCCTGAATTGCCAGAGGTGTCAGCAGATTGTCATGTAATCCCAACAAGGCAACAGCATCACATTTAATGGCTTTACGAATCGACGCCAGCAGGCGATCAAAGCGATCATCATTGTTAATGCTGTTTGCCAGATCCAAGGCTACTTCGAGTAATAAGGTTGAATCAAAATCCTGCATAACGCGAGCTCGATTAATTAGCTAATGTCAATTTATCACGATAAGGTCAAAAAGACATGTTTTTATATATGTCTTTTTGACTTATTTGTTTTCGAATAATTTCATACATTATTGATTTGTTTATATAAAAATAACTGGCACAACCTCTGCAAACAGCATAGTGAATGTATTATTCATAATCGCAAAGAGGTTATTTATGTTAGATACCAGAACCATCGAAATTGTAAAAAGTACCCTGCCGTTACTGGAAAACGCAGGGGTTGAGGTCACTGATCATTTTTATAAACGTATGTTCAGTCATAACCCAGAATTAAAAGATATTTTTAACCTTGCTAATCAGGCGACCGGAAGACAGCAGTTTGCCCTGTTCAGTGCGGTGGCAATGTATGCAAAGCATATAGATGACTTAGGTGCGATGGGTGAATTGGTTGAAAGAGTGGCGCATAAACATGTCAGCTTTGATATTCAGCCGGATCAATATCAGATTGTCGGACATCATTTGATTGAAACACTGCGTGAGCTGGCACCGGAAGAATTCACTGATGAAGTCGCCGAGGCCTGGGTGGCAGCCTATGGTTTGCTGGCAAAAGTGTTAATTGGCCGTGAGCAGGATATCTACAGCGATTACCAAAACAAAACGGGTGGCTGGACCGGTCCACGTTTATTTGAAGTGAAGGATAAAACGCCGGAATCGGAACTGGTGACCAGCTTTACCTTTGTGCCGGTGGATGGCGGTGAGATTGCCCGTTACCAACCCGGTCAATATCTGGCCGTTAAGGTAAAACCTGAGCAGGCAGAAAATATTGAAATCAGACAATATTCCATTTCCGATAAATTTAATGGTGAAAGTTACCGAATCAGTGTCAAGCGTGAATCTCAGCCAAAAGCAGGCTTGGTTTCCAACTACTTACACGATAAAGTTCAGGTGGGTGATCAGATTGAATTAATGCCACCCACCGGGGATTTTTATCTGGCACATGTGGACAAACCAACCGTACTGATTTCTGCCGGTGTGGGCATTACACCGATGATGGCGATGCTGGAAACACTGCTGGCCAGTCAAACCAGTCAACCTGTCTGGTTTTTACATGCCTGTGAAAATAAACATCAGCACTCCTATGCTAATCAGTTAAAAAGCCAGGCAGATCAATTGGATAAACTGCATTACTATTACTGGTATAAACAGGATGATTCTGATGATGAAAAGGCCCTGAGCGGTTTAATGCAATTAGATCGGCTGCAATTTGAGTTGCCATTAACGGATGGTCATTTTTACCTCTGTGGTCCGGTTGAATTTATGCGTTTTGCCAAACAGCAGCTAACTGATTTAGGGGTTCCGGCCGAGCAACTTCACTATGAAGTGTTTGGTCCGCATAGCGATATTTAACAGTTAATCAGGTGGAGAGCGAACGCCTGCTCTCCACTTTTCTGCTTTTTAAAAAGAACATCTTGACGCAATCTTCATCTGCATTGGCGTAAAAGCATTCTGTACTGATAACAGGATGCATCATGAAAAATATCTATACTGCACTATTATTTGGTGGAATGTGGCTGTTTCCCTTATCCACTTATGCGGAATCTCCAGGCGATACCAAAGTATGTGAAGAATGGGCCAGTAAAGCCGGTTCCTATATGTTGTTCAGGCAGATGAATACGCCAATTTATGAAGCCATGGAAAATGCCATGGGCAATGTCACTCGTGGCTTATTGCTCAGTGCGTATCAGCAACCCGTTGCGGAAACCAATGAAGGGAAGCAGCAAGCCATAGATAATTTTAAAAATCAGACTTATGGAGACTGCATTTCACAAATGGAATAAGTTTTAAAATTCATATTCCAGCAAGGCTCGCCAATTGGTATCGGCAGTTTTGGATGATAATCCAGTAAGCACACCCACTTCCCAATGCAGTTTTTTGCCTGGAGATAGACTGATATCCCCCAGAAAAACCGGCCCCAGAGCACGGGTATCTTCACCCGCATAAAATTCAATGGCAGGTTCAAAATAGCGGGAATGCCTGTAGCGTGTTTGTAATGACAAAGCGGTTTCAAACTCACTTTCCTGAGTTTGTCCCCATTCATATTTAAGCCAGAAGTTTGCCGTACCCACCCATCTGCCCCACTCTTTCAAACCAATTAATCCTGCAGACACTTCCCAGTTATTATCATCACGTTGTCGTTCAAGTTCGGTAATCAATCCCCAGTCAATATCATATTCACCTTGTTCTGTGAGTTGCCAGAGCGCTTCAACTTCAAATGCTTGCAAGCGAAAGTCATTATTCTGGTTATCTTCGCCGATCAAATAACCTTCAATAAACAGACGATCCGTCAGACTTTTGCCTATACCCAGTCGTTGAACCTGTTTTCCGTCAGAGTCCGTCATTCGCCATTCAATTTCACGTTCCAGCGGTTGAACATAGGGAGAATAGACTTTATCGACCGGATTACCGTCGGCATAGCTGGCTGGTGCGATGAGGATTAAAAAAACAATGGTGATTCGAAGATTAATCATGTTGAATAGACCTGGAAAATCGTCCGGAAACAATAACAATCAGCATCAGTAACAAGCTTGTCAGATAAACCAGAATCTGACTCCATGTTGGCGTCGCTTCATAGGCCATCAAGGCATACAGTAACTGACCAGGTAAGGAATGTTCGCTGATAAGATGAGAGCTGTCCCACACGGGGTTTGATGATGCCAGCCAGTCCGCCTGAATCAGAAACTGGGTGGCCTGAGACATCATGCTGCTACCTACAATCACAACCAGAATACAGATACATTTGGCTGCGGCAGCGGGCTTTAAAGCAATCATCAGGTGATATAGAAAAATACCGCAGCTGACGCCAATACCTAATCCAATCAAACTGCCTGACAATACAGATTGCATTAAAAAGTGGTCACTGCGAAAGCCGGAAATATATAACATGATTTCGGCACTTTCCCGGCTAATGGCCAGAATGATAGCTGTCATCATCATGCCTTTGACCAGTTGATTGGGTAAATTAATATCCCTTGATATAAGCCATAAAAAAACCGTCAGACAACAATAGATACCTATGTGAATAGCGGTATTGGTTATTTCCTGACCAACCCCTTCCAGCCAGTTTGAAACTTCCGGTAAGAAATACGCATACGTGGCACCGGCAATCAGACCCAGCAGAATGGCCTTGATCAAAAAGCGACGTGATTGCTGGCTAACCGTGGTAAATGCCATAAACAGACTGACCACCATCGCCGCTTCAAGTACTTCCCGTAACACCAGAATGACGCTATTGAGCAGCATGGTTATTTACCATCTTCTTTGACAATGATTCTGCCCTGAGCTGTTTTGGGGAAGAATTCTCCAAAAAACGGATAAACGCCAGGTTTTAAGGGCCCAATAAAAATAATTGCCTGGGTATTTCCCGGAATGACCTTTTCGCGATTGAGTTCATAACTCTCAAACTCTTCGGGTGTCGCATCCTGGTTTTTAACCAGTAATTTCACCTTGGTATTAGCTGGGATAACCAATTCATCGGGATAGAACAGATGATCTTTTATCACTATTTCAAAAACCGGAGGTGCTGCATAACTATTTAATGAAATCATAAAGATAGCTATGCATGTCAATAATTTTTTCATCATTTATTCAACGCTGCGGGAAAATCAATCACGACCTTAAGGCCGCTTTCAAATGCTGAATTGGTAAGTTTGATATCAGCATGGTGCATTTCAATAATATGTTGAACAATAGCCAGTCCCAGACCGCAACCGGGTAATTGCAGATCACTGTTTTCGTTCTGGTAGCGATAAAACCGGTCAAAAATCCGCTCATACTGGTCTGCTGGAATGCCCGGTCCATCATCCTCAACAATTAAACGCACGCCTTTTTCAGTTGGGTGAACTTGAATCAGAATATGTCCGTTTGCTGGAGCGTATTTACTGGCGTTATTCAGCAGATTCTGTAGCAGTGTTTCCAATGCGAAAACATGACCTTGCATCATCGCGGATTCACCTATTAATTCAACATGCTGCTGTCTTTTTTCAAATTGCTGATAATCCCGTGCAATCACATCGCTGGTTATTTTATATAAATCGATTGATTCATCCTTAGCGGCAATTTGCTCTGGCGCAGTGCGATAGAGCATCAGGATCTGATTCACCAGATGGCCCATTCTATCGACAGACGCTTGCATAAGTTGCCAATCTTCGCTGTCATCACCATAGGTTTGTCGCAGGTTATGTAAATGTATTTGAAGAGCACTGATAGGGGTACGTAATTCATGTGCTGCATCTGCAGCAAATCGTTGTTCACGTTGAAAACTCTGATCAAGTCGCCAGAATAGCTGGTTTATAATTTTGACCAATTGGCTCATTTCAATTGGCAGATCTGCCAGTTGAATTGGCTTTAAATCATCCGCCTGTTTGCTGGCAAGTTGTCTGGAAAGATTTTTCAGAGGTTTCAAACCCGTGCCAATTAACCACCAGATTAAAATAGCCGCGATAACAATGCCGAAAAAAGCCGGCAAAATGGTGGCTAATACGATATCTTCTGCCATAGAACTGCGAACATCGCTCCGCTCTCCGACGATAATCCACCGTTGAAGCTGGGGATCCGGATAGGCATAGTTATGCCAGCGAAAGCCGTTAAAATTAACGTCGTAAAAGCCTTTTTTAAAGGGGCTGAGTGCAATATGTGGCGCGGTACTCGAACGAGTTAACAGTTGACCCTTAGCATCCCATATTTGAAAAAACAAATAATCACTGGTGGGGCTTTGAGCCGAATCAGAAGTGGTTTGAGCAACATTTGCTGATGCAATTAATTCAGCGGTGTTAACCAACCGTTCATCAAATAAATCTTGTGCGGTTTCGATACTGGACTGGTAGCCTTTCAGTAATGACACAAACATCACCAATATTAGTGTGGCGACTAATATCAGCAGTAAATATAATCGAATAGATTTCATGTGTTGCTAATTTGATAACCTACTCCGCGAATGGTTTTAATAAACCCTTCCGGAAGTTTTTTGCGTAAATGATGCACATGTACCTCAATGGCATTACTGGTCACTTCTTCACCCCAGCTATAGAGCCTGGATTCCAAACTGTCCCGGGTCTGGACCCGTCCAGCGTTCTCCATCAGGATTTTCAGCAACATAAATTCACGCCGTGGTAATTCAACCAATGCGTTATCAACATTCAGCTGCATGGTTTTGCTGTCCAGGATGACGGAGCCTATCTGTAATGCCGCGTGTTGCTTACTGCTTAATCGACGTTCAAAAACCCTTAACCTGGCGAGCAGCTCATCAATATCAAATGGCTTGGCCAGGTAATCATCGGCACCCGCATCCAGTCCAATAACCCGATCATTAATACTCCCGCGTGCTGTTAACACCAGTATCGGTAAGGCGGCATTAATCTTGCGGATTTCGGCAAGTACAGCTGTGCCATCCATATCCGGTAACCCCAAGTCCAGAATCACAATATCTGGCGGGGTGGTTTTAATACTATTAATTCCCTGACGCCCCAGACTCAGATGATTTACGGTAAACCGATCTTGGCGCAGCGAGCGGATAAGGCCTTGCGCCAATGACAGATCATCTTCAATTAGCAGTATTTGCATCGATTTGGTCATTCATATGTTTGCTCACTTCAGCCAACGCCTTGTCGATTTCCATTAAACGGCCTTTATCTGCCAGTGGTCTATCTGCTCTGGGAGCCGCTTTTTTAGCAAATAACAAATACGATTCAGCTTGTTTATAGTGTTTTTTATCCATTAAAAACAAGGCATAAAAATAATTACTATCAATACCTTGTGGGTTTAATCTCAGAGCATTTTTTAATAGTTTTTCTGCGGTGGTTTTATCCCCGAAGCCCAACGGCCAACCCGGAACCTTGTAATACAAAGTGCCCAACGTAGTATAGGCCGAACCGTTCAAGGCCTGATCATCAATTTCAATCGCTTTTTCCAGATCAGCTTTAGCTGTTTTGGCCATGGATAACGCGCCAAGCCCCCCTTTTATCCCGGCATAACTGGCATAGATAATCCCCCGCCAGATTAATACGTCTGGCTGTTGTGGCGATTGTTTTTTAATTTCATCAGCCTTTGCTGTTAATGACTCAAATGCGTCAATCTGCTGTTTGTCTGTTAATTCATAATTGGCATGTTCCCAGGCCGATTGCAAAGGCAATGCTTCAGGCGAGATCGCCTGAGCGGATAAACTGAACATTCCAAATACCACACTGTAAAGAATGACATACCCTTTTTTCATTTTGCTGCTCCTGTCCAATAACGCTGAATCACGGGGAGTTTTTTGGCTAAGCCTTGATCCACCCAATGACTATTAATTGAATTCAGCCAACCGAAAAAGCGTTCCGGCCAGCCTAAAAACTGCTCATTGCGATGTGTTTGCTGAAAAAAGTCGATGAACTGTTTTGCGACGGTTTCAACTTTATCGCTATGATTACCCAGCGCTTTATTCATGGCTGTCACATTGGCATCATTCATCGCGGTGCTAATGGTGCGTGGTGCAAACAAACGTACCTTGATGGTGGTATCTGCTAATTCACGACGCATCGCTTCGGTAAAACCTCGCAACCCAAATTTACAGGCACTGTAGACACTGAACCCCGGAAAGCCGAGTCGGCTGAATGCCGAGCCGATATTGATGATCTGAGCGTTATCCGCTTTTGCCAGGATGGGAAGTAATAATCGTGTCAACTCGATAGGTACCAGCAAGTTCGTCATAAGCATTTGTTGCACAGTAGTTTCGTTCATCTCTTTGAGAGGGGCGAAATGATTGTTGGCAGCATTGTTAATCAATGCATCAATGCCAGCGGGAAATTGCTGGCAATAGGAAAGCACAGCCTGACGACCATGACTGGTGGTCAAATCGCTGGCGACACAATGGTGCTGACCACCCAATGTTCGATTAAGCTGCTCCAATTTAAGATGATTCCGTCCGCAAAGAACCAATACAACACCTTGGGCAGACAACGCTTTGGCCAGTGCTGAACCCAGACCACCGGTTGCTCCTGTTAAAACGATCGTAATTGGTTTTGAATTCAGTGGCGTATTCATAGCGTGAGACTCCGGAAAATATCGCCATACAACTGATAAAACATTTTTGCGCTGTGAATTATCTGCTGTTGTGCCAATGGATCGTCTATTCGGTTCATCAATCCCTCGAAGAACTTCACATGTTCCTGATCCAGCGCACCATGCGAACGTAAATAACTAAAGGCTTTGTCAGGTAAAAACAACGCATTCTGAATCGCTGTCGCGGCATTATCTGCGGTAGCAATACTGGTGCCCTCAAGGACATGCACCATGCCAAAAAATCCCAGTGGGTTAACTCGAAAAACGGTATCGTAGGCATAGGCCACCATCACCTCGGTGGCAGGATTGGGACGACTGTTTCGCACCAATTCCTTATCGTGACCACAAGCAGCGATATCATTCAGGATCCATTCCTGATGCCCCAGCTCTTCCTCAATATATTCGGCAACGGCTTCACGCAACCACTCGTATTGCTCTGGCAATTGCGATCCAACAGCCATCAGTAACGGCACGGTATGTTTTACATGATGATAGGCCTGGGTCAGAAAGGCGATATACAGATCCAGCGTTACTTCCCCACGCATTGTTTGTTCGATAATCGGGGCAGAAAACAAATGTTGTCGTTCAACATCTGTCTGCTGGCAGAGGGTGTCAAAAAATCCCATATTGTGGCTCCTGGTAGATGGATTCCAATTCATTTTGAAACAAAGAAAAAATTTGATTGCGCCGTGGTCGGCCATTGGCCGTGAGCAGTCCAGCTTTCGCTGTCAGTGGCTGTTCAATTCGCAGCCATTTGATAATTTGTGCATAGGCAGGCAGCTTGTGATTGACCTTTAATAGCCAATGTTCAAGTTCGACATCGCTTAAACGGGTATAAATCAATGCCGTACAGTACGGTTTCGCATCACCAAATAAAACGCATTGCAGGATTTCCGGGTGTGCCAGAACCTCGCTTTCCACCCACTCAGGATTGATATTTCGGCCATAACTGGAAATCAGCAGCTGTTTTTTACGGCCATGAATCACTAAAAATCCATCCTGATCCAGATAGCCCATATCACCGGTAGATACTCTATTTTGTTGGGGTGAGTTGATGCCAATGTAGCCCAGGAAAGCATTGCCAGTGACCATGATTTCACCCTCTTCAATCTGGATGTCGACATGTGGCAATAGCTTGCCCGCTGTTCCAGGCTTGTCTTGTGCAGGTGTATTGAGACTGACTACTGAGCTGCACTCCGACAAGCCATAGCCTTCATATACTGGTAGTCCAAACTGGCGAGCACGTTCAATCAGTTCTCTGGCAACCCGGCTTCCTCCCACAGCAATAAACCGTAGGGATTCTGGTGGTTGCCAGTCCTGCTCAGCTGCCAGGACCAAAGCTGATAATAATTCCGGAACCAGAATCAGACTTTCTGGCTGGTAATGGGAAAGCGTGGTCAGTAATTGATAAAGCTTGCCTGACAGGCTGCCGGAAAAGCCGGTTTCCTTCATGCCGAGTAATATCACTTCTCCACCACTTAATAAGGGTGTGTAAAGTCCGGCAATGTTTTCCAGCAATGTACTTAATGGCAGTAATGCCATATGCCGTACATTTTGCATTTGCAGTACGCTTAATAAACTCTGACTGACCTGGTATTGATTGTCATTACTCAGGCAGACTCCTTTTGGATCGGCTGTTGATCCTGAGGTGAAGGTAATCTTTGCTGTGCCTGCAGGTAATGTGATGTAAGACTTACCTCGACAGGCCGTAAAGCGCATCATCAGACTGTTCACAAAATGGCTTTCAGCCAGAACATCGGCATCTATCGTTAAAGGGCGATCATGAACCAGCCCAACAGCACCAGCACTCTGCAAGGCATGTTGTAGCTGATCCGGGGTAAAAAATAATGGCAAAGGCAATAAAATAATACCGGCGCGTTGTGCGGCCAGATCCATGATCAACCATTGCAAGCTGTTATCTGCCAGTAATCCGACAACCTGATGTTGATATTCCATTAATTCTGCAGCGACTGATTCAACCTGCTGCATCAATTGCTGCCGCGTCAGTTGCTGAAGACCATCCCCCACACATATTTTGTCGGGCTGCTCTGTTGCCAGCATTTCCAGAGATTGTAAAATTTTGCTGCTCATTTACTGATCATCCTGGCGGTGTTATGGACAAAATCCTTATGGGTATCCAATAGCGATTGAATGACATGATGTTGTAGCAAATGCTCGATTGCTGACGGCAGATTGCCGGCAAGAACGACGGGGTGATGAGAGTAATAACTTCCCCACTGCTGAGTTTTATCAATCAGTAGTTGAGGATCGGCTTCGCCTAAAGTGAATGTTGTGAGCTGTAGCCGGGCGATGAGATGTCGGACCTGACGTGTTGCGGTAAACACAACCCACTGATAATCGGCCTGATGCAATACGGCTGCCAGCAAAATAAATAATAATGGACTGCCACTGTTGAAACTGGCAGCCAGATTACCGATTTCCACAATGTCCGAACGACTGGTTTGAATACCATGCAGTTTCAGTGTTTTTTCGATGGGGTGTGCAAGATACTGTTCAAGAAACAATGGTTGCTGCTGAACCGGTTGGAAACCAATCGCCGAATCAATTACATCATCCATCTGACTGGCAATAAAATACGGTAAAAAATGCTGTATTTCAGCGCCAAAAGTCTGATTAAAACGCTCGCTGATAAAGGCTTGCACCGCTATATGTTCAATTGACTGATTATCAATTAAAGACAGTGATTTATGCGGAAACAACAAACGTTGTTGCCAATGTCTCGCTGCGGAGGGTGTCGAACTATTTAATTTGGTGGCTTCCATAAATCATCTCCTGATGTTTATGGTTGCCTAGAGTAAAGCCCGTTACTTAAGAAAAACTTAAGCTATTTTTTAATGCATTCAGGTTTAAGAAAAATATAAAAAAAGCCTGAAAACTATCTGACTGAAAGTTTTCAGGCCTATACATTTATATCCTGTTTAAGGAGTCAAGTCAGTTCGACCCAGCGGCATATCATAGCGTTGTTCCCGATATAACCAGGATGGCAATAAAACATGTGACAGCGCTTTGCGTTCATCTGCCGTTGATGCCGGTCCTACAATTTCCAGTTGACGGGACTTCGGTGAGTAATAGCCTTCAAGTGCAGAATTTTGCGGCCTGAGTACCGTTACTTTTTCACCGTGCATCAGAGCGAAATAATCAGCGAACTGCATCAACGCACGACCGGTGGACTGCTGTTCACTGTCTAGACTTAAATCACGTCCAATCATCGGCGTTTCGGCATTGACTCCCATTAATGACAATAAGGTTGGTGCCATATCAATCTGACTGGCAACTGTTGGTATGCGCCGTGGCTGAATATCAGCACCTAAAATTAAACCGGGAATTTGAAAACGTTCAATGGGCACGAGTGCATCGCCATAAACGTTTAAATCATGATCAGCAATCACCAGAAATAAGGTGTTGTCCCAGTAATCACTCTGCATCGCCTTATCAAAAAACTGCCCTAGCGCATAATCGGCATATTTCACCGCATTGGTATTACTTTGTTTGACAGGGTTATCCAGTTCAATACGGCCATCGGGAAATTCATAAGGCGAATGATTACTCGAGGTAAATACCAGACTGAAATAAGGCTGACCCTGGGCATGTTTTTGTTGAATCTGCTGGTGCGCTTTATTCAGTAAATCCTCATCAGATACACCCCAACTTCCAGTAAAAACCGCATGTGGGTAATCATGTTGATCAATGACTGATTCAAAGCCATTGCCAATAAAGAAACTCGCCATATTGTCAAAGTGTGACTCACCACCATAGATAAACTCGGTGAAATAGCCTTGCTGTTTGAGTAAACCGGCAATGGTAAAAAAGTTTTGTTGAGACAGCGAAAGCTTAACCACACTGCGAGCTGGCGTCGGCAAATAGCCACTGATTACCGCCTCAATACCTCTTACTGAGCGAGTGCCCGTGGCATAAAGCTGTTCAAACCACCACCCCTTTTGTTTGAGGCGTTCAAGTTCCGGGGTGACGGCATATTCACCGCCAAGAGACTCAACAAACGTTGCCCCCATACTTTCTTGCAGAATAATCACCAGATTGAGTGGTTTATCCCGTTTTACCGTTGCCTGCCGGGTATTTAAGGTTGGAAATTTACTTTTACTGTCTATGCCAATCCACGGGTAGCTTTCATGTATTTCAGCCATTATGGCTTCATTAGACATTGTGCCGTAGACCTCAGCAGCATTTGATTCGTGCTGCATATTGTAAATAGCAAAATACACTGACCAGGCGGAGTTAAGCATAAGACTATTCACCATCGCATCCGGTGTCAGAGCAAAGCTGGACGGATTGGCAGGCCGATGACCAACAGACGATCGAATCATTAAAACAAGTACGATGATCAACAACGGCCAGGTAAGCCATAATTTCCAAAGCGGCCAGGGCCTTTGAGTGTTATTCAGCCAACGTTGCAATAACTTAACGGCAAGACAACCTGATGCGACGGTCAGTAAGAGTCCTGTCACTAAAGGCATTCGAAAACCGTGCCATAAGGTCGCAAACACTTCACGGGGATATTTCAGATATTCTACAAATAACCGGTTGGGACGCAGATCATACTGACTGATAAAAGCAGGAGTGGATGCTTCCATAAAGCTGATAATGACAATAACCATTACGCCCCAAACGAGCACCAGATTTTGCCAAAATTTCCAGCCAGGTCGATTTGCCAGTAAGGGCAGTCCGAGCGCTAATGGCGCGAGTAACATCCCCAGCATAATCAAATCGGCACGAATGCCTTGCCAGAAAATAGTGGGGAGTGAGGCAGCTGTTGTCACCCTCTCCCACTGCCACACCACTAAGCCAAGACGCGATAAACTCAGAATCACTAAGCCCGTCAGCAGCAGCTGAATAAATATCAAATAAGGGCCAAAAAAAGACTGTAATTTTGACATCATCAGCCCCGTCCTACTAATGGCCACAGAATAGTCAGCCAAGTCGCCAGAGCAATAATAATGGCAATAAAGACCGCCAGAGAACCATAATCCTTCGCTCGACCAGACAGCTGATGGTGTTCGGTGCTGATGCGATCAACGGTACATTCAATCGCCGAGTTCAGTGCTTCAACCATCACCACAAGCAATAAAACCGTGATCATGGCCAGTCGTTCAACTGGTGATACATCGAAAAAGAAACTTCCAATACCCGCAGTTAATAACAGCAGAAAGGCTTGTCGAAAAGCCGTTTCATAACGCAGTGCGGCGAAAAGCCCCTGCATTGAATAACCAAAAGCATAAAACAGCCGTTTGCATCCAGTTTGTTTTTCCACAAAATTGCCCCATTACTCAAAATGAGGCTAATGCTACGCCGCCAATACTTAACTAAACCTTACGAAATTGAATTTTGTTTGATTCGTCAGTCTTTTTGTTTTGAAGCTTGTCAAGATGTGAACAGTACTTGTTAAAAGGTGGCTTTATGAAATCCAAACTAACTTTCTGACACTATCTGGTGATGGGTATTATTGCCTTTGGTTTTATGGATGTAAGGGCTTGTTGATCTTTCATCTCCGCCTCTGTTGTGAGCTGAAAAAG
>CEPI01076617.1_pt1 | contig 23640 bp, 36 predicted proteins | sample 530491 | NCBI WGS metagenome assembly CEPI01 (sample SAMEA2620210, study PRJEB7988) | marine metagenome | isolation source: saline water (ENVO:00002010), including | reverse complement strand
TCTGATCCTAACCCCGCAGGTGCAAACTCTTACCCCATCGTCTCTCTGACTTGGGTCTTGGCACATCCAGAACACAAGAACAATGACACGATGAAGGAAGTGTTTGGTTACATGTTGAGTGACGAAGCTCAGGGTGTATCTGACTCACTGGGATATGTCCCTCTTCCGGAATCGATCCGTGAACAGGCTCGTGAAGTTGTTGAAACACTCAAATAAATATCATTGAATATCGTTGCCGCTGAGGGAGTGGTTGGCAAAATCCAACAAACACTCCCTTTTTTCTTGATTAAACTAAATTATGATTGAATATTTCCCTTATCATAGGAAACTTCTAAAGAAGAAGATTGTCAAAGAACTTTTAAACTATTTCGACCAGGAGCAGTTGGAACCTGGGACGATGGTTGGGAATAACAAAGATCAAATCGAAGAAGTAAAGCAAGCTTATAACGGAAACTTCGCAGATCCATATCCAAATAAAATGGTCTGGAATGCCCTGGACCTGGATGACGGTTTCGCGTGGAGAACTTTACCAAAAAGTACTGAACCTCCGATGTTATCGAGGAGTGAGGTTGGTCATTTCTATCATCCACATCATGACAGCCCCTTTCTTGGAGACTACAGTACAACAATTCTTCTGAATGATGATTATGAAGGTGGAGAATTTCAGTTACGAGTTGGTGGTGAGATAAAGAACTACAGATTGAAATCTGGTGAGGCAATTACTTATCCAACAGGAATGGATCATTGTGTTCGTCCTGTGACCAAAGGAGAAAGGAAGGCACTAATCCTTTGGACCAAGAGTGATGTGTCAAATCCTTTCTTAAGAGAGATTAGTTCTCTTGCACAAAAGGCTTCACTTATCATTCGTGATGAAAAAGAAAGGAAAGGAATCAATCCATATCTTTACCCTGAAGGAATTGAAGATGCCTCAAATGATCCCCATTTCTTGTTAAATAAGATCATCACCATCATCGCCAGGGCCGAGTCTTGAGGTTCTGTATCACCCTAAACTCTTCTTTAGGGTGAACTTTTGCATCTTCATAAATCATTATGAGGAGGTAAAGTTAAATGTTTAGGATCAAATTTGAGTGGGACCACGGTCTTCCTGATTATGATCCAGAAATTCATGATCCAGACAAAGTCTTTAGACTTTTGACTTATCGTGGAGTTTACTATGCTAAATGGGTTTTATTAAAATCCAGAGGCATACAAAATTGGAAAGTAAATAAATGAGGACCTTGACGGGTCCTCTTTTTTGTCTTAGGATGAACACAAATCAATGGAGTTTCATGAAAACTGACCGTACTTATTATATTGCTTACGATAACGAAACAAGGTTTTGGATTCAGAAAACAAGGTTCGGTTTGTATCAGACAGGGCTTGAGGATGGAACCAAACTTCTGACAGGATTGGATAAGGATGGGACTCTGAAGATGACAGCTCAACACATTGTCTGGATGAAGGAGGGTTTCCCTGATCCACCGAGTGGTTCTTATGATAGTGTGGTTGGTGGAAAACTCTAAATAAAGAGAAGAGTAGGACCATTAGATGAGAAGTTTCGATCAGTTTGTTGAATCATCTTCGAAGATTATAAAAGATGAACTCAACCCAAAGTTCTGGGATGAGAAAGAACTGAAAGAAGATGTAAGAAAGGCATCGATGAGAATCGCTAAGTATTATGCCAACTGGACTGACATTCCCATGACAGCTGTGGAGGATGTTCATCTGGTGGGTGGCAATGCTTCTTATCTTTATAATGATAAGTCTGACCTTGATATTCATCTCATCGTTGATAAAAGTAAGATCTCTGAGTGTGGAGAACTCCTGGATGATTATCTGAGATCGAAGAAGAAACTCTGGGCGTTTGAGCACGACGTAAAGATTTACGGAACAGAGGTTGAACTTTATGCTGAGGACATTGGTGATCCCAAACCTGCTGCTCAGGGTCGTTACTCAATCAAGAATGATAAGTGGATCACTCAACCGAATAAAGAGATTCCAAAGATCAATGATGTTGCAGTTGAGAGCAAGGTAAAGAACCTGGCTGGTGAGATTGATGACATCATTGATGATGAGGTGGCAAATGAGTCACGTCTTGAGTTTATCAAAGGTAAACTCTTTAAGCTTAGAAGACAATCCCTCTCTGAGGGTGGTGAGTTTGCCCTGGGTAACCTCGTATTTAAGTCCCTGAGAAACAAAGGTTACATTGATAAGCTCAATGATTACATGACCAATGTCACTGATAAGAACCTCTCTCTTTACGAGTGGCTTGATATTGAAGAGTCTTCACTTACTCGTGTGATGAGTAAGGATAAGAAGGGTGGAATGGCAATCATGTCAGCACAGAGAGGTGACAAGAGTGCGAAGGAGAACAGAGCTCGTTCTCAACAACTCGATAAAGACATCAGAGGGAAAGGGTTACCTGGAGCAACCAAAGTTTCTGGTCGTTACACAGAGAATAAGGGTCAGAAAGATGAGAGAAAGGTTGGTGAGAGATCTCATGTGATCTCCAGTGGTAAGATGGGTAAGAAAAGATTTGCCAAAGCAATCAAGTCCCTTGGTAAGAAATACAACCAAGACAGTGTACTCTTGAAGAAGAAAACAAAAGGAGATGCGGCACTGGTGGGGACTAACAAATCCTCATTCCCAGGCTATAATAAACGCATGAAAACTGGTAAGATGAATCCTGGTAAGACAGGTGAGTTCGACACCAAAGTCAAAAACAAAACGTTCACTTATGAATCAACTGAAGAAAGCATCTAAGAAGTTTATGAAGAAGTTTCCATTTAATCATGTGGTCCTTGAGGATCGCAAAGAAGTCTGGATCAAGGGTGGTTATCCTGGATGTATGGCTGTTCCTAAACTCATGGAAAAGTTCTATCCTGACTACGATGCTAAGTTGGCAAAGAATGAATTCATCGAAGAACTCAAGAGAGATCCTTCTGTGCGGGATAGGTTAGACAAGACATGAAGAACGAAGATATCCCTCACAGTATGGGACCTCTCGCTAATTTGGTGGGAGGATTTCTAATAGCATTATTCGTTGTTATGATACCATTCATTATTCTATTATGACTTTTACTGTTTATTCGAAACAAGGATGTCCTTACTGTGTTAAGGTCATTAGGGCTCTGCAACTTTCAGAACAGAAATACGTTGAGTTGAAGTTAGATAGAGACTTCACTCGTCCTGAGTTCATTGGGAAGTTCGGGAGGACAACTTTTCCAAGAGTTCTACTAAATAACGAAACACTTATTGGTGGTTGCACCGAAACTGTCAAATACCTACGGGAGAACAATCTAGTCTAATGTTTGATCCGGATCTGGAAATCAATAACGCTGTCGAACTGGCAGTTGACCATGCTTTCGGAGGCAAGATTACTATCAACATGTACGAATACCTAAAGTCCCTTAAGGCAACGAGAGGAGACGCTGAGAGGTTCCTTGAGAGTCCAACCGCAAGGAATGTCAATCTTTTGATTTATGATCTCGACGATTATCTTGAGGGAGGTTCCGACTCTGACCATAAACAACTCAGAGAGGCTTATGGTCACCTTGGGAAGCCAGAAGCAAGAAAGATAAGAAACTTTCTTGACAGTATTATTACAGACGCAGGGAAGTATGCACATGACAAAAGACCGGGAAGAAGGAAAAGATCTGGTCCCTCTAAATAATGAAGATCAACCCCGAAAAAACAGAGGGGTTGAGCTAATGATGAGAAACAAAAACAGGAGGAGAGAAGAGCCTAGCCCGAAACCTAAGTGGTTTCAATTTCGATTGGGGCAAGTGATTACTCTCTTTCGTAGAGAATTTCACTTTGGATTCGAAATCTATCTGGATACAAACAAAGGTAAGTTCTCAAAGGAGGAATAAGATGATAGCTGTTACCCTCACACTATCCGCTTTAATTTCACTGTTGTTTCTTGGACTTGGTGGAGTTATTGGATGGATCGCAAAGGATGTTGTTATTCAAAAGAACACAGCGTTCTATCCCATGCATCCAGAGTTCTTGGATGAAGATGGAAATATCATTGCAGATGAGATTATGTCTGTGAGATTCGAAAACCCCGAAGAGCTTGGGGAAGATCATTACTAAACACTGATTATTTTATTAAGACCATGGCAACAACAAAACTTCCACCCAACCCCTTTATTCATGAAATTCTTGAGTTGGTAAGTAAGCAAAGGAGTGCCGCAAAGAAAGTTGAGGTTCTGAAAGAATACAGAACAGATGCACTTACAGCGGTTTTGATTTGGAACTTTGATGATAGTATCATCTCCCTCCTTCCTGAGGGAGAAGTTCCTTATGAGAAGAATGATGTTCCTGTTGGGACAGACCACACTTCTCTTCGTAAGGAGTGGAGAAACCTTTATCACTTTGTGAAGGGTGGTAACGACAGTCTCTCGAAGACACGTCGTGAGTCGATGTTCATCCAAATCCTTGAAGGACTTCATCCCACTGAGGCAGAACTCTTGTGTCTTGTGAAGGACAAACAACTGGCCACGAAGTTCAAGATTACTAAGGCGAATGTTGATACCGCTTTCCCTGATATTCGATGGGGTGATCGGTCATGAGTAAAGGTTTCGACATCAACTTTGAAGGACTTGATATGGATCCAGATCAAGTCCAGGCCCTCCTTAAACAATACAAAAAGATTAAGAAGTATCAGAAATCAAATCTGTTTGCCATCAAGACAATGGATGGAACAGAGGATGTTGTATCCAAGATGATTGAGGAAGCTCATGAAGGAGGATTTTAGCCTCACCAACGTTCTTAGACTTATCAGTGAGCTAGAAGGATCCTCTCAGATGCTCAACCTGATCGACGAACAGGAAGACAAAAGAATCATTGATCTTCTGAAGTCAAAGTATTATAAAATTTATTTCACTCTTAAGAAACTTGATAAATAATTCAAAGAGTATTATAATATACTCATCGGGTCGGAGGAACATCATGACGAAACTCTTGTCGAGTTTATTTGTGATTGTATCATTGGGTGTTACACCCTCCTTGGCATCTAACTCTACACGAATGAATTGTGTGGAGTACTTTGAGATTCGTGATCTTATTATAGAAACTGAATGGTTCTCTCCGGAGGAAAAAGATCAGCTTCTTAGGAATCTCGAATCGTTTCATGGATTATCCTGTCTCTGGCCATCGTTCATTCCTTGAGTTTTCATTTTTGGGTAGAAGACTAAAGGAACGCAAGTAGGACAACGCGGAACGGATCGTTCATTTGAGACCACCCATATCTCAAACGCACACGTTGCCCAAAGGAACGGGAACTAACTCGGATCACCCGAAAGGGTTAAAGGAGAAAAACTGTTCACCAACTTTGGAGTAAACAAATGTCTCAAGCTACTTATCGTGGTGTTGCATACACCATCCAGAACGACACACAGAGTGTCCCTCAAGCCATCTTGACTTATCGTGGTGTGGACTACCGTCCCATCACTGAGATCAACCAACCCTCTGGTGAGCGCATCTATCGTGGTGTCTCTTACCAAGCTGGTGTCAATCTCGAAGTCGAGCATGTTCGTAAGAACATCCGTAAGCAGAACGCTCTTCACGGAGCACAAAAGTCTCTGGCAATGCGGTGATTGGTCACTCATAGTTTGTGAGGGGAGGGGTTACACCCCTCCTTTTTTAGTTTATACTGTTAAATATTATCAATCATCATGGATACAGAAAAACTAAAGCTGATTGTCAGAAATCTAAAGTCTCTGGTCGATGTGTTGGAGTCTGAGATTTATTCTGATGTTGAATCGTACACTAAAGGAACAGAGTATCTCCCCCCACTTGCTGATTACGATGAGGTCTTCGAAGATGACGAATGAGGATTGGAGATATTCGGAAGACAAACTTAAACTCAGGGGAGAATGTCTTCACATCCTGTTAAATAAGTTTAGTTATGACGACCCTAACAAAGTCAATTACACAACTCAGGACATCTATGAGTGTGCTCATGACTGGGTGTCGCAAGGAAATAAGATCAGCAGTGGAATCATTGCTTACTTCCAAGCTTACTATGTAAACAAGGTGGACAAAGAACGTTATGTATGAAGAACTAAACGAGTTTGAAACCGCACTCCAACACTTTGGAACAAGAGTTGAGGTTTACTCTTGTATGGAAATGGGTGGTAAGATTACAGCTGAAGAAGCTTACCAACTCATTAAGGCAGAACTGAAAGAACTCAAGAAATGTCGAAAACAATTTAAATCTAAGGAGAATTGACACCAATGAAAGTTAGTTTAGTGACAGTTACTCCTGATGCAGAGAAGCACATCGCTTACTGTGCAAGAGTCAGTAACCCACAGAATCAAAACAATGATTCGTTTGAAGGATTGCTCCGTTATTGCATCAAACATCAACACTGGAGCATCTTTGAACAAGCATCAATGACTCTGGAGATTCAAACAACCAGAGGAATAGCCGCTCAAGTCTTGCGCCATCGCTCGTTCACGTTCCAGGAATTTTCACAACGTTATGCAGATGCTAATCTTCTGACTAACATTGAACTTCCCGAACTGAGACGACAGGACACAAAGAATCGTCAGAATAGTATTGACGATCTTGATCCAGAGGTCGTTGAGAAGTTGAATCGTCAGATGGTAACTCTGTTCAGTTCCGCGTCTAATCTTTACAATCAAATGTTGGATGCAGGTGTCGCAAAGGAATGTGCACGCTTTGTACTACCTTTATGTACACCCACCAAAATGTACATGACTGGTTCAATTCGTAGCTGGTTACATTACATCGACCTGAGGTCATCGAACGGAACTCAGAAAGAACACATGGACATTGCTTTGGAGTGTAGAGAAATCTTCACAAAAGAGTTTCCAACCATTGCATCCGCGATGGATTGGACAGAATAAATAAACTAACCCCTGAGCTTAATTATGGCAACATACCCAGTAAGAAATAAAAAGACTGGTGAAGAAAAAGAGATCCAAATGAGTGTTCATGACTGGGATCAGTGGAGAGAGGACAATCCCGATTGGGAACGTTTCTATACTCCATACAACTCACCAGCGTTGGGTCTTGAAATGGGCGACCCTCTTAGTAAGATTTACACAAAACATCCAGGTTGGAAGGATGTTATCAGTTCTGCTAAGAAGCAACCAGGAAGTACACTAAAACACTACGACTAATTTTATGCCGAGAAAGAGCAAGTCAGGGATTGGAAGTACTAATCCTGTCCCCTTTGGTATGAGCAACAAGCAGATGAAAAGGAAGAAACCAATCAATCTTGATTACATAAAGAAGATTGAACCCCTCACTGACAATCAGGAATACTTCTTTGATAAGTATTCGAAAGATCAGAACATGGTTGCTTATGGGGTGGCTGGAACCGGTAAGACATTCATTGCACTCTACAACGCACTTCTAGATGTTCTAGATGTCAAGAGTCCATACGAAAAGATTTACATTGTTCGTTCTCTAGTTGCTACCAGAGAGATTGGTTTTCTCCCTGGTGACCATGAAGATAAGTCATCTCTTTATCAGATTCCCTATAAGAACATGGTCAAATACATGTTCGAGATGCCAGACGACAACGCTTTCGAGATGTTGTATTCCAATCTCAAAGCACAAGGAACGATTGGTTTCTGGTCCACCTCTTTCATTAGAGGAACAACTCTGGATAAAGCTATTATAATTGTTGATGAGTTCCAGAATTTGAACTTCCATGAACTCGATTCCATCATTACTCGTGTTGGTGTCGATTCCAAGATTCTCTTTTGTGGTGACGCCACTCAGTCTGACCTGACAAAACAGAATGAAAGGAATGGAATTGCGGACTTTATGAAGATTCTGAGGAACATGCCTTCCTTTGATATCGTTGAGTTTGAAGCAGAGGACATCTGTCGTTCTGGTCTTGTCAGAGAGTACATTGTTGCTAAACTTGAATTGGGTCTCTAATGTTTATTCATAGCGATGTTGACTTTGACTCTATGTCAAGGGAGACAATTGATGGTGTCAGATACTATCATGTACCCGGCACCGATAAGTTGGTTAGATTACCTTCAATCACTTCTGTGATCAGTCACAGAAACAGAGAGAAGTTCAAAGAATGGAGGAAGAAAGTTGGTGAGGAAGAAGCCAACAACATTACTCGTAAGGCGACTCATCGTGGTACTGATGCTCACACATTGATCGAAGAGTATCTGAACAACGTTGATCCTAAGGAGATGAGTAAGGTTCTTCCTTTGTCTGAATATCTGTTCAAGCAGGCTAAGCCAACTTTGGACAGAATTGATAACATTCTGTGTCAAGAACAGGCACTTTTTAGTTATCAGATTGGTGTTGCTGGCTCAGTTGATTGTATCGCTGAGTTTGATGGTGAGTTATCCATCATTGACTTCAAGACTTCAGCTAAACCCAAGCCTCGTGAATGGATTGAGGATTACTTTGTTCAGTGTGCAGCTTATGCCTGTATGCTTTATGAAATGAAAGGAACAACTGTTAAGAAGTTTGTTATAATCATGACATGTGAAAATGGTGACGTTGAAGTCTATGAAGAGTATGACAAAGCAAAATACATTAGATTACTCTCAGACTACGTTAGAGAGTTTGTTAATTTCAAATTACAGGAATATGCAAAAACCTGAAGAAGAAAATCTGAATGACCTTCTAAAAACTAAGTTCTTTTCTCCATCGAGATTCTCTGAGGAGATTGAGAAGGTTGTTCTTGAGAATCCATCCATGGGTTACATGGATGCAATTGTCTTCTTCTGCGATAACAACAATATTGACATTGAGTCTGTTCCAAAGTTGATCTCTAAACCTCTGAAAGAGAGGATTAGATGTGAAGCTATTGAAATGAATTTATTGAAACGAACAAGTAGAGCTAAACTTCCTTTATGATTTCTAAGGTGAAACCCTTCGACGCTTACAAGTCCTACCTTGGACTTAAGAACCACTTTACCCGGTCTAACTATGACTGGCACAAGTACGCTGGAAAGTCGAAGGCATCTGTCCAAGCATTCTATAAAAGAAAAGACAGATTTTGGTTTGAGAAACTCTCAAGACAGAAGAATGATCAAGAGGTCATCGACTTCTTCGTCGCCAACTTTTCAATGAGCGATGACCCTGGAACTCTCTGGATTGGTGAGGTTATTCGTAATGGGGAAAACAATTACACAGAGTGGAAAAAGAGAAACCAAGCTCTGAGTTATCACTTCAAAGAAGAGGTTGAGAAACTCTTTGATGAAAAGAAATTTGATGATGTGTTCATGATTGATGGGTCTCGTCACCCTGAGATTGTTAAGAAACACTTAGCAAAAGAGGTTTGTCTCGAAACATTAATTATACTGGAGAGGATTCTGGGATTTAAGAAAGAGTTTGATAAGAAACTTAAAGACCCTGTCTGGCAAGTCCTCTCAATGAGAATGGCTAAGTATAATTCATTCCTTAGTGTAGACATTTTTAAGTTCAAAAAGATTCTAAAAGACGCAGTGTTATGAGTTTCTTCGATTCAGAAATCGTTCAAAAAGAAATGGAGGAAATCACCTCTCTCCAGAATGAGATCTATACTAATGTGTACACCTACTTTACGATGAATAAGAAGGAGAAGATTGATCACATCAAACTCCTCCAAACTCTTATTGATAAACAGAAGATTCTCTATGCTCGTCTTTCTCTTTCGGATGATCCAAGAGCAAAACAAATGAAGGAGAACATCCGTGAGTCAGCAAAGAACCTTGGATTCCCTGATGATGTAGACCTAAATAAGATGTTCGCTTCGATGTCAAATATGATATCATTGATGATGGAGGCATTGGAGGAACAAGAATAACAAATAGTGGGCTGGACGATCCCTAAGCTAAGTCACACAAGCCAAATACAACAAATAGGTAAACACATGTCGTTCGAAAGTCTAAAGAAGCAATCCTCTCTGGGTTCCCTCACTTCCAAACTGGTCAAGGAAGTTGAGAAGATGAATGGTGGAGATAAAGGAGGCGATGATCGTCTCTGGAAACCCGAGATGGACAAAAGTGGTAACGGTTACGCTGTAATTCGTTTCCTCCCTGCACCTGATGGAGAAGACCTCCCCTGGGTGAAGTTGTTCAACCACGCCTTCCAAGGTCCTGGTGGTTGGTACATTGAGAATTCTCTGACCACCCTGAACCAGAAAGACCCCGTCACAGAAAGTAATCGTGATCTGTGGAACAGTGGTCTTGATTCTGATAAGGATATTGTCCGTCAACGGAAGCGTAAGCTCTCCTTCTACGCCAACATTTATGTTGTGAAGGATCCTGCTAACCCTCAGAATGAAGGTGGTGTCTTCCTCTATCGTTTCGGTCGTAAGATCTTCGATAAGATCATGGAAGCAATGCAACCTGAGTTCGAAGACGAGACTCCCATCAACCCCTTCGACTTCTGGCAAGGTGCCAACTTCAAACTGAAGCTGAAGAAGGTCGCAGGTTACTGGAACTATGACTCCAGTGAGTTCGCTGCACCATCTGCTCTTCTGAATGATGATGAGGCTCTGGAGGCAATCTGGAAGAAAGAATACTCACTGGCTGAGATCGTTGCTCCTGATAAGTTCAAAGATTATGACACTCTTCAGAAGCGTCTTGACTCTGTTCTTGGAGTTGGTAAACCCAAGGCTCGTCCTCAAGAAGATCTCGATACTGAGGTATCAGAGACTGTCAAACCTGCAAGTGATGAAGAAGTTCTTCGTCGTCTTGAGGAGAGTGCTAAGGCAGCACGACAGGCTGAACCCGCCACCTCTGTTGAAGAGGATGACCCGATGAGTTACTTCAGTAAGCTCGCAGAAAGCTGAGGGAAAAACGACCTTTGATTTCAAAAAAGGTCTAAAATTTTTTCCTGGGTAAAATTGACCTCCTTTAGGTTTTTCAGACCTGAAGGGGGTTTCTGTTTAGGTGTATAACCTGATATCGTCACCCCTCACAACACTTGGGCTCACATATTGAGACGATCCTTGTTTGTATGGCATAATTGCGTCAAGATCATCTTCAATCAACATGAGATAGAATGGTTTAAGGATATAGATGTTTCTACTTTCATTTTGAAGTCTCTCTTCTTCTTGATAGTTGGTAACTTCAACAGTAATTTGTGATGCCGTTACCTCACTTCCAAGTCCTGAATCATAATAATCAAGTGTGAAGTTCTTAGGGACTGTGAGACCAGCTGGGATGACAATTTTGTTGAGTGAATTCTTCACCTCAATGGTTTCATGGTGATTGGTTGCGTTGATGTTCTCTTCTGAACCATACTTATTCATAAGATAATTATCGAACGATTGTTGATCGAGTGGCCACTCACTTCCAGGATTGATGATATTATTTCCAAGCAGCACCACCCAATCATAGTTGGGAGTGTCATAAACTTCCTGAGATACGTCATCTGGACGATCTCCTGGTCTAATCTGAAAACGTGTAAAATAGAACAGATTATTGAAAATGTCTGGCCTAATCCTTGCTCTCTTGAATAGGTTTTTGGTTCTGATGTAGTCACCATTCTTCGCATTGGGAAGACGGTTGACATAATCAAATTCTGGAACGTGTCTAAAGTAAGTTCTTGCCATTTTAGTAACCCATGTTGAGTGCGCCTTCTTCTGCTGTTTGGTCCCGCTGATAGATTGGTGCGATTTCCATGAAGTTCATGGATAAGTTATATGATGTCATCGACCCATCGGGGTGAGTCATGTAGAAGTTGTCAGGAGTGTAGTTCACATCGAATGCCTGTAAAGCCACTGGTTTGAACTTAGGAAGGAATGGATGTTGTCCGTTATTTTCTCCAAAGATAAACTCCAGTGTGAAAACGTTAGGAGTGTAGAGGAAAACACTTCCGTTTGAAGTTGCAGGAGCCATGTTCCTTTTGAAGAACTTAATGATGTCTCTGCACATATTTGCTTCATCCAATTCTCTTGGACAAAGTTTAAAGTTGAAGTTAAACTGACGAAGTGTTGGTCCTTTGAACAGAAGTTCTAAGTTTGGGTTGAGAACTTGACCTGTCGATCGAGCAACAATGTTTCTTCCAACGGCTTGACCTGCAAAATATGCTGTGATGTATGGTGCCATTCCTGATTCAGAGAGCAGTTTCTCAGCGGATTCGGAGATGTCTTTCACCATTCCAGAGGCTGCTCCTGAGAAGTCTAAATTCCCAAGTTTACCAATCGCGTTACCTGCGGCTCCGGCGAGTGCACCTTGAATCGCATTCAGATCATCTTGTCCCCAGCTCACAGCTGTGCTTTCTTCAATGTTTGGTTGCATCGGAAGTAAGACACTTCCTAGAGAAGCTCCAAGATTTATACGACCGAAACCACTATTACCAGCTAAGTCAGAAAAGTTTACGGATTCTCCACCGGCACCAGGTGCTCTGTACTTGTAAGCAGTAACTCTAATGTAATCAAAACCAAGTTCTTGTAAGTTAGCTATAGGATATCTAAGTTCCCTTGCCGATGATGCTCTGGATGCAGCTCTGGTCTGGTTTGGTTGAATTCCTCCAGAGTCGTTGGATCTTGTGGCGATTGGGATACTACTTTCACCTGTTGGGTCAACACCAGAGTTCGGTCCTGTCACTGGAACCGATTTTCCAGCAGTGAAATTGATTGGACCAGCAGTGAGAGTTTGAGGTTGACCCGAATATGGATTAAAGTCAGTAACTGTCCCATTATTGTTCACCAACTGTCCTGTTATGGGGTTGGTCACATAGGGGACCTTTTGGGTAGTGGAGTAATGAGTTCTGAGTAGATCCCCCTGGAGGACACTCTCATACTTTGTTGTGTCATTGAGGATAAGTGCTCTATCGTGATTGAAGAGAGGAACACCTTCCAGATAAAATTTCTCAGTAAACTCATCTACGGTTAATTGTTCCTCACCCGATACACTACTATTGTAGAGTTGAGTGAATCTTTCACTGTCCGTGAGAGTCCATTCTGCATCAGTGGACTGAGCAAGAAGTTTACCCTTTGAGGAACTGTTCGACGACTGCCTAACCTCAATCAAGGCTGTTTCGGTTTCAGTGAACTCATCCACCTTCAGGAAGTCCCAAATTCTAGATGATTTATACGACGCCATTTGGTGAAGTTGTGGGTTTTAGTTATTTAGAGTGAATTTTTGGTAAGCCATGGATCTGAGGTCACTCAACTCACTTTCACGAACAATATGAAGTTGACTTTGAGTTTCAACCCAATCATAATTACGAACTTCTCCCCAATGGAAGTTGATACCTCTAAATCCCCACTTGAAGACACCAATACAAGCAATCAGTGGAAACTCATCATAAAGAAGTCTCGGTGTCTTTGCTTTGTAGATGAATGTGTAATATTTTCCCACTTCTGGAATAACATCCGTCTCTTTGAGAGTATCCATGATCAGTAACATCTTGTCATCAGGGTCCTGAATAAGAGATGTTTGATCAAGAAGATCTCTTGTTCTGATTGGTTCTGGATTAGCCATTGAACAAGTTGTCCTCTGTGATTATTTTGAATTCAACTCCATTATCCAAACAGAAGTCCTCAGCAGCTTTCCACTTAGCCCGATTGACTTCATATGTCCTCACTTCATTAATATAACTCTGAGTTACACGACTCCTTTTCTTTGGAGGCATTGTTTGTTTCTTTGGTTTGACTTCAACAACATATTTCTTGACCTTTCCACCCTTCTCCTTCACTTCAATCAGATAATCTGGAAAGTAACGATGAACTCTGTGATCGACAGGAGAGACATAAGGAATGCTGAACTCTTCTGATGCCCACCTGAGGATGTTTTCGTTCTTATCACACCAGAGGCAGAACTTTCTTTCCCAAGAACTTCTACAAATAATGTTGTTCGGGTCACCTTGATATTTCTTTGGGTTGCTCGGTTTGAACCGACTTTTAATAGGTCTCCCCATACCCACTAAATAAAGCATACTAATCAACCAATATTTAGATGGCTAGTGCAGGCGGTTCGAACCCAAGAGCGACGAGGATCAGAACATCTGACCTCAGGACACGCGTTGCAAATGTCGCAACAACAACCAATTATATTGTCAAACTGCAACCACCCTCGGCCGTTAGTGAATTCTTGAGCTCTAGGGGTTTCACTTATACCAGTGATGATGGTTTTAATGTGGAGTTGTCCTGTAATGTCGCACAACTTCCTGGTTCTAATTTCCAAACACATTTACAACAGAATGATTATGCTGGTGTGTCAGAGAGAATGGTTTATCGGAGAGAATATGATACAAACCTGTCTTTCACATTCATGGTGAATAATCGTTATGATGTTGTTGAGATGTTTGATGGTTGGATGGACTTTATTGCAGGACAAGGAGACACCTCAGCATTTCTAAGTCCTTTTGCTTCTTACAGGACCGCTTATGCAGAAGATTACAGATCAAATATTCACATTACTAAGTTTGAGAAGAATGTTGATGCGAAATCATTGAGGGGTGAAAGACCAAGACAACTACAATACACCATGGTTGGTGCATATCCCATTTCGACACAACCAATGCAAGTTGGTTATGGAGACAGAAATAACATGTTACAATATAGCATTAACATGACCTTCATTCGTTATGTGAGAAAAAGAGTTTAACCCCATAAACCCTACCTAAATATTCACACTGAGATTTTTATTACTTTACAATGCCTTTACCAAAAATTGCAACTCCAACTTATCAGTTAGAACTGCCTTCTACAAAGAAAAAGATTAACTATCGTCCCTTTCTTGTGAAGGAGGAAAAACTTTTGGTTCTTTCGATGGAGAGTGAAGACGCGAAACAGATTACAACAGCAATCAAGAATGTACTGAAAGCATGTATCTTGACCAGAGGTGTCAAGGTTGAAACTCTTCCAACGTTTGACATTGAGTTCTTGTTTCTCAACATTCGTGCCAAGTCGGTTGGTGAGATTGTTGAGTTGAAGTTGATTTGTCCTGATGATAGAATTACGGAAGTTGACGTTGAACTTGACATTGAAGAAATTCGTGTTCAGGAACAAGAGGGTCACGATAAAACAATTATTCTTGATGACAATCTGAGGATGGACATGAAGTATCCCTCCCTTGATCAATTCATCAAGAGCAACTTTGATGTTGGAAATGTAGACATTGAGCAGTCTTTTGAGTTGATTGGTGCTTGTGTTGATAGAATTTATAATGAGGATGAGGTTTGGGACGCTGCTGATGTCTCAAAGAAAGAAGTCATCGAGTTTCTTGAGCAGATGAACTCGAAGCAATTCAAGGCCATCGAGAAGTTCTTTGAGACGATGCCAAAACTTACTCATACAATCCAAATTACCAATCCAAAAACCAAAGTTAAGAGTCCTATCGTGTTGGAGGGTCTAAACTCTTTTTTCGCGTAGGAATGGTACACATGACTCTTGAGGCTTATTTCAAACTGAACTTCGCCCTCATGCAGTACCATAAATACTCACTGACGGAGATTGAAAATATGGTTCCGTGGGAACGGGACATTTACGTTACACTCCTCCAGCAACATCTTGAAGAAGAGAAGAAAAAGCAAATGGAGTAAATGGCAGATCCAAAGAAGTCAAACTCAGTAAATGATAATCCAACATCAACTGACGTTGTGGATGTTGATGAAAGTGTTGCGAAGGCGATTGGAATTCAAGAAGACTTTGACCTGTCATATGGAGAATACATAACTCTTCTAAAAGAAGCTGCAATCAAAGGAAGAGGAGTCAATCCAACAATTGATGGACCGACAACAGAGAAGGTCACAGAAGAACTTAAGAGAGTAAGAGGAAAGAAAGGACGGATTAGGCCGAAGGTAAAGAAGATTTCCGTCAGAAAAGTATTCAACAGAAAACCACGAAATACAGGGGAAATGATTAGTGGTGGGTCTTCTTCTCTTGCTCTGAGGTCGGCAAATCCTGCTCTATCTCCAGAATCGTTGAAAGAAGAGAAGAAGGAAGAAGAAGAAAAAAAAGAGATGAGGATGGACAAGTTTGTCTCATCGTCTCTTCAAAAGATTGCAAAGAATATTAATGACGTTGAGGAAGTTGTTGTCACCATCTTAGGGGCTGAAAAGACAAAAGCAAAATCAGATAGGACGTCGAGACTTCTTGCGAGAAGAAAAGAAAAAGAAGAATCAAGTGAGAAGAAAGTTAAGGAAGATTCTAGAGGTTTCTTGAAAGATTTCAAGCCAGAGATTCCTTTCATGGAACAAATCCAGAGGTACTTTGGAAACATTCTTGCTGGTGGAGCAGTCTTAGGATTGTTGAATTGGGTCAAGGATCCTGAGAATGAAGGGAAGATTGAATCATTTACAACCTTCTTAGAAGAGACTGCTCCAGTAATTTTGGGTGCATTTGCTGCCTTGGTCGGTCTTGGCATCGGAGGGAAACTTCTTGGATTTGTGAATCTCTTTCTTCCTCTCGTAAAGGGTCTTATGGGAGTCTTGAGTAAATTAGGTAAGGCTCTTCTTGGTGCAGGTAAAGCATTGTTGGGAGTCCCTGGTGTTGCTCCACTTGGTGCATTTCTTGCAGGTACAGCTGGAACTCTTCTTGCGATGAAGGGTGCTGTTGATATTGCAGAGAATGTGGCAGCAGGAGGAGAGGGACAGAAGAAGGCAATCAAGTCATTGGAACAGGAAATCAGAGATCAAGACATCAGAAAGGTTGGTGACAAATATTATAAGATGGAGGGAACAGAACGACAAATCAAAGCAGGAAAGGGTGACAGAAGAGAGTTGAATGAAGAAGAACAATCCTTTGTTGACGAGAGAGTTGAGAAGATTGAAAAGATTCAAGCAAATGTTGAAGAGAGAAACCGAGCCAAAGCTGAGATATCAGAACAAGAGAGACTTGAAATTGAAGCTCTGTATTCTGACGAGTCAATGACTACAGAATATACAGGTGGTAAAAGAGCTTCTGGAGGAAGAGATAGAGTCCTCAATGAAGAAGGTAAAAAGAGAATGGCTGAGATACAAGAAAGAGCTCAAACAGCTAGAGATAAAGAAAATTTATTGTCGAGAATGTATGCTGTTCAGTATGAGAAACCAGAAGAGTATGAAGCTTTAGTTGCGGAACACGGAGAAGAAAAGGCTCAATATCTCTTGTGGTCTATGTTGACTCATGGTGATAATGTTACTGATGAAAAATTGAATGATGAGTCTAATATTGCTGAATTCCAGAAGGATACTGGTATTGATCTGAGTGTAACTCCAGTCAAGCAATCAAAGAAGGAAAAGGATCCATTGACAAGTATGGATCCCACAATGATGGGAGCGAAGAATCCTGCCGTCTTCGAAGCAACCAAGAAGACAAGAACAGATATGCAATCTCGGGGTCTGACACCAGAACAAACTGAAAGAAAGGTTCTTGAGGCAACAGTATCACAACCTAAGATGCCTGAGATGGTTGGACCCACTGGAGTGGATGCACCAACACTTCCGATTGCTCCAGTGCAGAAGATGAAACCAATTCTTGATCCACCTGGGATGGAGGATAAAGATAAATCTACTATCCTTCCTGGACAATCTGGTGGGTCCAATGAACCTTCTGCATCATCTTCATCTCAGGGTGACATTGATTTCTTCTCATCTGAAGATGATGGTAATGACTCGTTACTTGGTGTGAAGGGTCTTTATAACATAACGGCGGTGGCAACATGATTGGAATGATTGCTGGAAGTTTGGCTAAAGGTCTCATTGGTGGGAGCGCCAAGAAGTCCGCGGTGGCTGGTGCAAGTCAAGCAATCGTCAAGAGGACCAAAAAAGACAAACAAGTAAAGGAGAAACCAAAGGCAATTCCTTTCAAAAGATCAACTCGTTCATCGGGTGGATTGAGTCTGGCTAACTTCACGAGCGCACTTAAACTCAATGAGGAAATCAAAAAGGTTGAAGTAAAAGTAGAAGAAGGAGATGAAGGAGATGAAAAGGTTGCGGATTCTTTGTCACTCTTAGACAAAGCCACAAGATCTCTTAAGAAAGCCATGTTGGGTCTTGTTAACTTTAGGAAAAAAGAAGATAAGAAATTAGGAGAAGAGGAGAGAACTGCGGGGAGAGAGGCAAAAGAGAAAGGATTTGAGAGCGGGGCTCTTGGATTTGTCCGCAATATTGTACAACCATTCATCGATAATACGATGGATTATCTCAAGAACATTCTACTTGGTGGAATTATTCTCGCTCTTGTTCAAAATATTGAGAAGATCTTTAATTACATTGAGAAACTTTGGACTGAGACTCTTGAACCAATTTTCAAATGGTTGAACAAATGGGTCTTCGGACCAATATGGACTGGATTGAAGTGGATCGCAACCGGAGGTGCTGCACTTATTGAAACAATCATGGAGAATCCTCTGACACAGGGAGTGATTGATCAGATTAAAGCTGGCCTTGAGGAGATTGGCAAAGTCTTCAGACCTCTTGAACAAATGATCAAGGATATTACTGGCATTGATTTCGGTTCTGGTGACGGATCTGATGATGAAGGTACTAGTGGTCAAACTGCAACTCGTGGTCGTCAAATGGGACCACAATATGAGGGTGGTGGATCTGCCACATTTGATGTGATTGCCTCTGGTGAAGGAGACTACAACTCAGTCAACCGAGGAACTGCTGGTGACACACCTGGTGGTGCCAAATCTGTTGTTGGAAAAAACCTGACTGATATGACAGTTGGTGAGGTGATGGCTGCACAATCTTCTGGTCAATTGTTTGCTGTTGGAAAGTATCAGATCATTCCAACCACAATGAAGGAGTTTGTGTCTGGTGCTGGTATTGATAAGAATGTAAAGTTCAATGAGGCAACACAAGAGAAGTTCAAAGATTATGTTATCAATGTCAAGAGACCAGAAGTAGGTAGATATTTGAGAGGGGAGAGTGATGATGTTGAAGCTGCTGCACAGGGGTTGGCCAGAGAGTTTGCATCTGTTGGTCTTGCGAGACCAGAAGCTGGTAGAGGTGTAAATCAATCCAGATATGCCGGAACTGGAGGAAACAGAGCATCCATCTCAACAGAAGAGATTCAGTCTGCTTTAAAGAGAGATAGGGCAGCAGGTTCCACCCCAAGAATGATACAACCACTCCCACCATCTCAACGATCAAGAGGTTCAACACCTATTCTTCCTGGAGAGAGCCGGGTGTCAAGTGACATTATGGAATTTAGACAGTTTAGAACCTCAATGGGTGGAGATGCCACGAGACGACCAACTGCTAACCCTGATTATTACCAAATCAGAGAAATGGGTGTTTATGGAAGTGGTAATTATAAGATTAGTCCTCTGGCTGATGACACCAGTTATGAGATTGGAGTTCACAAAGGTGCAGGACACCATGAGAACAGAGCCTTTGACATCCCGGTCCCTAACAGTTCTGCAGAGGGTGATCAAGTTGCAAAGTTTTGGAGAGATCGTGGATACAAAGTGATTTGGAGATCAGCTGGTCACTATGATCATGTTCATGTAGAAGTTCCGAGGGAGAAATCTAAAGAATTCTTTAGAGTGATTCCGGAACTGCAGAAACAACCAGCACCTCCAAGTGACAGAGCAAAGGAAGTTTCACAAGAACCTTCTTATAGTAAAAAGAAGAATGTTATCATTGTCGCACCTAGTCCTCAGCCCACTTCTTCTTTTAGCGGAGGAGGAGGTCACAGAGGTGGATCTCGCTCTCATTCTAAGAAAAGTGCGTTAAATAGTCTTACGAAACAAAGAGCAAATAGTCAACTTTATTCCTCTTAATGGAAAATCCAAACACAGGTGCAGGCAATATAAAGAAGTTCCAAGTTACCAACAATCGAACTGGTAACTCGATAGACTTGTCTGCTGCAATTGTTGAATATAGTTTTTACGAGAACGTTCTCTCAAACAATATTACTGCTCGAGCAGTTGTGGTTGAAACTGGTAACACAGACAAAGGTGCTCAGAACAGCACAATTGATGGACTTCCTATCAGAGGTGGTGAGAAGGTTGTTATTGAAGTTGAAGACGCTACAGAACAACCCATCACTCTTCGTAATCCTTTGAGAGTGAATAGGATTGGTAAGGTGACACCTGGAGCAAGGCAGGATGTTTATATTCTCGATCTTGCAACTGATGAATATCATCTGAATGAACAGACAAGAGTTACAAAACAATACCAAGGAAAGATCTCTGAGAATGTGAGAACAATTCTTACAGAAGTTTTGAAAACGAAAGAACCCCTTGATATTGATGAGACGGCACTGGATATCAACTTCTTCGGAAATACCAAGAAACCATTTTACACTGTGACATGGTTGGCATCAAAGTCAGTTCCCGACACTGGTGTGGGTGCAGTTGCTGGTTATCTCTTTTATCAAACAAGAGATGGTCTGTTCTTCAAATCAATTGACAAGTTGTTTGAACAAGAACCAACTAAGAAATACTTCCTTAATGACACACAAGCCCTTCCACCTGGTTACAATGCAAAGGTACTGAAGTATCATATTGGAAGTAACATTGACCTCCATACTCAACAATCAGTCGGTGCTTATAACAACAGAAGCCTCTACTTTGATTTCTTCGCAATGAACTACAGGGTTGTTGATTTTAGTATTGAAGAACAAGAGGGAAAGGTAAAAACAGCTGGACCAGATTTCATCAATGTCGATGAGGATTTTGTGGCGGAGCCCACCAGACTTTACAATCACATTCTTGATATTGGTGTCAATCCTCCCGGCTCTGGTGACGAGCAGTTGGAGAATCAGAAAGAGGACCGAACTGCACCAAACTATAAAGCAGAAGACACAATGGTTCAAACCATTATGAGATATAACCAGATGTTTACTGTTAGAGTTGATATTATTATTCCTGGTGATTTCACCATCAAGTGTGGAGACATTGTTCAATGTGACTTCCCACAACTAAAAGGTGGAAGAGATCAAGAAATAAACAGACAAAGTGGTGGTAAATATATGGTGGCATCTGTTTGTCATCGAGTCACAGGAAAGGATACGTTGACAAGTCTTGGTTTGGTTAGAGATTCGTTTGGTAAAGAGGGAGGTTTCTAATAATGGATGATCTGTTAAGACAACACTTTGTTGGCCGGGATGGATACACCTGGTGGGTAGGGCAGATTGCTCCTGAGGAGACCTGGAAGAATAACATTCCTGGACAACCACAACCAAATAACAGTGAGATTCTTGGTTTCTCTGAGAGATACCGTGTGAGAATCATGGGTTATCACACTGACAGCACATTTGATGTTGCAGACGAAGAACTCCCCTGGGCATACATCATGTACCCAGTCACCGCTGGTGGTGGAGGCAGAGGATCTTATCAGTCATCAAACATTGCTGCTGGTAACTTTGTTATTGGTTTCTTCATTGATGGACCTAACGCTCAACTCCCCATCATTCAAGGAATCATTGGGTATAATGATTACCAAGATGTGATGAAGGAGTTGAATGGTGATAAGAGATTTGTCCCTATAACTGGATATCAACCAGAGGAAAAGATTTCAACCACACAGGTGAAGGCAACTCCTGGTGCTGGAGAAACTGCTCCACAAGAAAACTCATCTGGTCCCACAACAAATAATGATTACGTTGAGAGCACGACAGGAAACAACACTCAGACTGACTTCCAATCGGCTGAGAATAAGAAAAACGGTGTAAGGAAGAAACCCTTAGCTGAAACACAAGAATGTGACCCAGCACAGGCGACTAAATTCCAACAACAGTTACAGAACACCCTTGAAGATATTCAGGAGCTTCAGAGGTCAATCTATGACACAAGGAGTGCATTGTCATTAGAGACAGCTGACATACAAGCAAAGATTGACAACAAGATTGAAGAAGCGTCGCTGCTCATCTCAGGAACCATTAAACAGGGAATCAATGAACTTGAGGCATTCATTCAGAGACAAACTAATGAAAAACTGAAGGAGACATATAACAAGGTCATGCCTAATGAGTTGCCTGAGGTCATGAAAAACACAGAAAAACTCACAGATGCACTCGCCTGTGCGTTTAGAAATCAGATTGCTAGTGGTCCGAGTTCGATTTCAGATCTGTTGAGGTTGGCATCAAACAGAATGGTCAACGCCAACAACTGTTCTTCTGAGCTCGCAATGGGGATCTTGTACGGTAATGCTATTGGAGACGTTTCTAACTCAATCAATAATCTTTTCAGTACCGCTGGTGATGCTGTTGGAACTGCTGCTGATGCTGTTGGTGCAATCGCAGACATCACAAGTGGTGCTCTTACCTTTGTTAAAGATCCTTTGTCATTTTTGGGTTGTGATGAGAAACCCAAGTGTAATGAAGTCACAGTTTACAGTCTGTGGAATGGGTCAAAACTTAGTGGTTTACCAAGCCTTGAGGGAATTGGTGACTCAATGAAAGACACTTTTGATTCTTTAGGGGATAGTGCGGATGATGTTCTGGGGTCCTTCGGTAATCTCTTTAACAACCCAAACTGTGACAGTGGACCCAACAGTGCAGAAGAATGTGGACCTCCAACAATCAAGTACATGAGTACTGGTGGTGGCACTGGTGCTTCTGGAAACCTCATTGTCAGTGCATCTGGTGAGATTCTTGGTTATGATTCCTTCGAGTTTGGTACTGGTTATTCAAAAGACACAATTGTATATGTTGATGATAACTGTGGGACTGGAAGTGGTTCTGTTATTAGGCCAGTCATTCAAGAGTACACCTTCACAGACGATGATGGTAATGAGGTAAGAACAACTGGTATTGCAGATGTGGTTGTTCTTGACCCTGGATCAAGTTACATATCAGCACCAAATGGAAACAAAGGTGGAAATGGAAGAGTTTGGAAATATTCAGATGAAACTCTTGTCACCCATGAAGATGGAACATTCGATCCACCCATTCCTCCTGGTTATGAAATTGAGGTCCGACCTGGTGATGGAGTTGAACTTCCACCTGGAACAGAAATTATCACTCAACCAATTGATAACAATCCTTCAACTCCAAATCCAGATGATGCAGCTTCAGCTGGAACTGGTGGTGATGAGACGATCATTGGTGGAGCCACTCACATTGTTAAACTTCCTGGAAGATTTACAACTCCTTTCCCACTTGACAATCCAGTCGGAGAGAGTTATCCTTCACAAACAGATGGTGCATATCCTGTCCTTTTGGAGCTGGAAGATGTTATTATTCAGGAAGCTGGTGTTGGATATAGAACTGGGGATGAAGTTGTCATTGAACCATCTTATGGTGCAACTGCAGTGATGGAGGCAGATGACATTGGAAGAGTAAATAAAGTGAAAGTTACCGCAGGGGGAGAGGGTTTCCAACAAATGCCACTAATTTATGTCAAATCACCAACTGGTTTCAACTCCGTCCTAAGTGCCAAGTTCTCTGTCAAACAGGTTGGTAAGGATGAGATGTTTGAACCAGAAGTTCAGGATAGGGTGGTCACCGTTGTCAATTGTGTTGGTGCAAAACCAGTTGGGTTTGTAAATGGGAAACCATATTACGGTCCATTCCACATACATAAAGGCAGAAAGATGGTAGGAGCGGTACACGTTCCAGGGGGTGATTTCATTGAGGATAATCCCATCATTTCAACACCTCTTCCCGAAGTTGATGTCGGAAGAGCGACACCAGTGTCATCAACACCGGCACCGTCGCCGACTCCCGCTCCGACTGGTGGAGGTCTTCCGGTAACCTCACCCACTATGGCGCCATCTCCGGCTCCGAGTCCAGCTCCATCCCCAAGCCCAAGTCCAAG
>CEPI01010376.1_pt1 | contig 23692 bp, 17 predicted proteins | sample 530491 | NCBI WGS metagenome assembly CEPI01 (sample SAMEA2620210, study PRJEB7988) | marine metagenome | isolation source: saline water (ENVO:00002010), including | reverse complement strand
TTAGTTGTTGCATCACGTGGAGTGTATTTTTCAATTGCTTGAATATCACCCGTATCAGCAACAACGACGGTCATTTGCTTTAATTGATCAAGTAAATTCGCCATTTTCTTACCTTCTTGAGTTAGTTTGTAGAGCTATTGAGCTTAATAATTTTTAGTATCACAAAATCTGTTTACGGTTAAAAACCGCGAGCAACCCACCATTGGATACCCAATGGTGGGGTAGTAAATTCGTAATAAAGGCTATTTAAGCTTTGCTGCGAATATAACGCTCAACACCTGTTAATGGTGCTGCATTGGCTTTGCTGCGAATATATTTTTCAACACCAGTCATGGGTTTATTTGTTGCTAATTGGTTGCGAATATATTTTTCGACACCAGTTAACGATGAACCACCGTTTGATTGAGCACGGATGTAACGCTCTACACCAGTTAAACCATCATTCGCTTTAGTTGGTGCTGACGCAGCTGCTTTCGATTCAGGTTTGCAACAACTATCGTTGTCAGACGAGAACAATCCTTTGAAAAAGCTGCAGATTGAAGCAAAAAAACCTTTATCACTCATGAGTATACCCCTGTTACGTTCTTAACCCCATCTGCCCAACATGATGAGGTTGGTGCAACGGGTAAATTACTATTTTAGATTCTGTGTGGCAAGCCAGCTGGATTGCAGATCAATGATTATAATCATGCTCTGCTGTTTTAGACCAATTTATCTGCATGGTCAATAAGTTATGCTGGCAGAACTGGCACAGTGGAATCCGGATGAGTCAGTTAAGCTTAAAAAAAACGAGTGGCACTGGGCCACTCGTTTTTATTCATGCTACTGTTTGTTCTGCTTACGCAGCATCAACCAATGCGCGCAGTTCTTTAGCAGATTCTGCTGGAGATGGTGCACCGTAGATTGCAGCACCAACGACAACAATTGTTGCGCCAGCTTGAATTGTTTTCTGGATGGTGTCTTTGTTCAGACCACCAGCAACAGAAATGCGTACACCCAGATTCAATGAAGCGATTGCTTGCAGATCAGCAAATGGTGTTTGACCAGCTGCCTGTGCATCCAAACCAGTGTGAACACCGATGATTTGCGCACCGTTTTTAGCGGCTTCAGTTGCAACAGCTTTTTTGTCTTTAACGCTGATCAAGTCAATTTGAGCTTCTGCATTGTTAGCATTGGCTGCTTTGATAACGCCGCCCATAGTTGCTTTGTCAGATACGCCCAGAACAGTACAAATATCAGCACCCGCTTCATAGAAAGGTGTTGATTCATATTCACCAGCATCCATAGTTTTCAGGTCAACCAGGATCAGGTTGTTAGGGAATTTGGTTTTCAGGGCAGTGACGATTTCCAAGCCATTATACTTAATGCAAGGTGTACCGACTTCCAGGATATCGACATAAGGGGCAACTTGTTCTGCCAATGCGAGAGTTTGATCGAAGTCCAGAGAATCCAGAGCCATTTGGATAAGTGCTTTTGCCATGCTGACATGCTCCTAATAATTGATTTAGTTTGTAGTTATACGTTGAAAATACGCTCGCAGACTATAAAGCACAACGTTCATTTATGTCAATTTTTCCGGCTTTTACACGATTTTCGCGATCATTCATTACTGGACAGTCTATTTTGTTCTATGCGACGCTTTTTGCCGGTTCAGTTAACTTAACATTATTTAATAAGCAGGTAATCATGCAGACAATCAACAACCTGAGTGGATTCATCATCGATATGGATGGTGTGTTATGGCATGGCAATATGCCGCTGCCGGGGTTAACGGAATTTTTTTCTATTCTGCGCTACGTTGAGATTCCTTTCGTGCTTGCGACAAATAATGCAAGTCTTACGCAACAGCAATATCTCAATAAACTGGCTGATATGGGGGTAGTCGTATCAGAAAAAGAGATTCTGACTTCCAGTATGGCCACGGCGCGTTATCTCAAAGAAACCTTGCCGGCTTCAAAAAAGAGGGTATTTGTTATCGGCGAGTCGGGGTTAATTGAGCCGCTTCAGCAGCAAGGGTTCGAAGTTACATCAACTTACTACCCAGCTGATCCGCAATCCAACACTGAGAATATCTGGGCGGATATAGTGGTGTCAGGTTTAGACAGGAAACTGACATGGGATAAGCTGGCCACAGCAACGTTAAATATACGTGCCGGAGCTGAGTTTTATGCCACCAATGCAGATACTACCTTACCCACCGAACTTGGCGAGGTTATGGGAAATGGTGGTGTACTGGCCGCTTTAACAGCGGTAACGGGTGTCGAACCTATAGTGATTGGTAAGCCCGAACCCATTCTGTATCAGCAGGCTTTTGAAATTCTCGGTACAAATAAACATAACACGGTTGCGATTGGCGATAGATTAAATACCGATATATTAGGTGCCGTTAACGCCGGTATGCGCAGCATTATGGTGTTAACCGGAGTGTCATCGGAAGCCGATCTGGCGGATATTGATTATCGCCCCGACTGGATATTTAAGGATATTCAGGAAATCACGACAATATTAAAACAGCTCTGATAATCAGGAGATTGAGATAATGAAAAAAATAATGAACCATGTTGATAAAGTGCTTGAGGAAAGCCTTAACGGCTTTGCCAAAGCGCATCAGGATATTGTTTATTTGCAGCAACAACCCGCATTTGTCCGTCGTTTAACTTTGTCAGAAAAACCAAAAGTTGCACTGATTTCCGGTGGTGGTTCAGGACACGAACCGCTTCACACCGGGCTCGTAGGGAATGGCATGTTGGATGCCGCCTGTCCTGGACAAATCTTTACCTCACCAACCCCTGATCAGATGCTAGCTGCTGCCGAATCAGTAGAAAATGGTGCTGGTGTGTTATTCATTGTCAAAAACTATGCTGGCGATGTGATGAATTTTGAAATTGCGGCTGAAATGCTGGAATGTCAGCATGAGACGGTACTGGTAAAAGACGACGTGTCTTTACCCGAAGCACATAGTACCGGTCGCCGCGGGGTGGCGGGCACATTGATTGTGGAGAAAATTGTCGGTGCCGCGGCAGAACAGGATTACGATCTGTCCCGGTGTAAAGCGCTGGGTGATCGTGTTGCTGATAATACAGCCTCAATGGGTTTTGCCTTAAGCAGTTGTACCGTACCCGCTGCGGGGCGTCCTACATTTGAAATCAGTGAAGACGAAATTGAAATGGGCGTCGGCATTCATGGTGAAAGAGGGCGTGAACCGATGACGATGGCTTCGGCAGAGGAACTGGTTCAGCATGTAACCGCCGCCATTGATAAGGAATTAAATCCTCAGCCTGGTCAGCAGGTGTTGTTACATGTAAATGGTTTTGGCGCGACACCGTTGATGGAGCTCTATCTGGTCTACGATTTGGCGGCAAAATTCTGGGAAGGGAAGGGGATTGAAATCAAACGCTCGTTAGTTGGTAACTTCACAACCTCTCTCGATATGGCTGGTTGCTCAGTGACATTGACCTTACTGGATGAAGAAATGCTCGCTCTGTGGGATGCCCCTGTACATACTGCCGCACTTCGTTGGGGTTGTTAAAAGCGTTAACCACAGAGACACAGAGGGCACAGAGATAGTGATAGATTTCTAAATTGTAATGTCTCAGGGAGGAGGCTTATGAGTAATGAATTAACAGGTGAAATTATTGGTGCGGCAATTGAGGTGCATCGTCAAGTTGGTCCGGGCCTTTTAGAAGCAATTTATGAAGAGTGTCTGATAAGCGAATTAAAGCAGAGAGGTTTACGATTATTGAATCAATATCCCCTGCCAATTTTCTATAAAGGTAGACAACTTAACTCTGCTTATCGACTAGATTTGCTGGTTGAAGACAAAGTAATTGTGGAGTTAAAAACAGTAGAAAGTCTTACTGGGCTTCATAAAGCTCAACTTTTAACCTACCTGAAACTAGCAAAGCTGAGATATGGATTATTACTCAACTTTAATGTTTCAATGATGCGACAAGGCATTGTGAGAATGCTAAACGATTAACCCTCCGCTCCGCATGTTTTTTTTAATTCTCTGTGCCCTATGTGTCTCTGTGGTTAACCATTTTCAAGAATCACATCAGCAATAGCACACAGCATCAACTGGCTGGTGCGGGCACCGGCATCGATATGGCCCCGGGCGCGTTCGCCGAGAAATGATGCTCGGCCTTTGGTGGCGAGCATATCCTCCGTCGATTCCATCCCTTCAATTGCCGCTTGTTTCATACTCTCCAGTGCAATGGACAGTTCGGCTTCATGGGTCATGCTCTCCTGCAGACTGGTTGAGGCTGGAATCAGGGTATCCAGCATGGTTTTTTCACCGATATCAGCTTTCCCACGGGCTTTAATGGATTCCACGCCCGCCGTAAAAATCTCGCTGATACTTTCCAATGCAACAGGTTTCTCTTTGGCTGTTTTACCCATCGTGACAAACATGGATCCAAATAATGATCCCGATGCGCCACCCATGGTCGACATCAATGTCAACCCGATTTTGCTCAACGCGGCTGAAAAGTCCAGTTGTTCCAGTTCATCACGGTTTTTCAGCAATGCGTCAATTCCCCGCTGCAGGTTAATCAGGTGATCACCATCGCCAATCGCCTGATCCAAATGCGCAATTTCATCTGCATGACTGTTTATGGTATCTTTGATAGCGTGGATAAACGGTAAAACAGAAATACTGCTGTCAGACATACATACCTCTTAACCTGGTTATTAGCATAATCGGCTTAGCATAACGTAGCTTTTGATTTCCGAAAACGTCAGAAGCTAAAAAAAAGCCCCAACCCGAAGGTTGAGGCTTTTTATCAGTTTTAAACTAAACCCGGAGGTTTAGAAAATAACTGCTTACCAGCTGATGAAACCACCGATAGCTAATACGTCAGTGTCTAACTCGCCACCGCTGTGGAATTCATCTTCCATTTGCGAGTATTCAGCAACCAGTTTCAGGTTTGAAGTCACATCGTGGTAAACACCTACAGTCCACATGCTACGTTTATCAATATCATAAGTAGCAATCGTGCCTGCTTTTTCAGCAGAAGTCAGGTCTAATGTTGACTCACCATAAGATGCTTTAACTGCTGTTACGCCAGCGAAAGTGTAGCCAGCTTGAACGTAATAACCATCACCATCACGCTCTTTGCCATTAGCATCAGTTGCAGAACCAAACGCAAGGCCACCTAAGTCGCCCACACCTTTGTTGTCATAATAAGCTGCAACAAAGTCAAAGCCGCCTAAACCAAGGTTTGCACCTAATGTCCATGCATTTGATTTGATATCGCCACCAGCACCATCAATTTTTTGAGTCATGCCGCTCAACCAAGCTTTAAACATGCCGCCATCAAAGTTAGTTGCATAGCTCAGGTCAGCTTCATAACGTGGATCTTTTTCTGCGCTTCCGCCAGCTAAAGTGCCAACTTCGTCAGCATCCATAACCGCTAAAGCAACCTTGAAACCAGCCATATCAACTGAAGTCCAACGCATTTGTGAACGCCAGTCGGCATAGTCATAACCGTAACCGATACGACCTAAAGTTGTTTGGCCATTATCCGAGTTACCAGCTACAACAGCACCAACGCCGTATAAAGTTTGGTCTAACAGAATGTTGTGTGAGCCATAAAGACCTAAGCCTTTACCCAGCATTACTTGACCGAAAGCACCATCAACAGTTGCAAACGCTTCACGTTGCTCCATTGCTGAACCGTTCTGGCCTTCGTTAAAGTAGCTACCACCGTTAGTTGATGGAGAGATAGAAACACGTGCACCAACTGTCAAGCCATTGATTTCAGGAGCTTTAACGTTGAAGCCAAAGAATGTTGGCAATAAACCGTTACGAACACGGCTGTTATCGTTGCTGCCACCACCGGCAACGTCTGCATCTGATTGTACGAAGAATTGGTTGATGTTACCGTCAACACTGAATTCGTATCCGTTTTCGCCGCCAACGACGATTGTCGCGTTAGCTGCGCCGGCTGCTGCAAATGCTGCTGCGCCGACTAATGTAGCTAGTGTAGTTTTTTTCATGTCTGTTCACCTTCTAGTTGTTAACAGATTACTTTAAGTTTCTCTCGTAACCGGAATGTTTCGCGGTTAAGACTGTATTTTCCACATCTGAAAAACCTTTGCAACACTTTTACAACAAAAAAATGTGAATTTGGTCATTTTGCCACGAATGTGTGTGTTTTTTACAACAATGAAGGTTTTCATACTATATATGTTAGGACAAAAACAAATTAACCACAGAGACACAGAGTGCACAGAGATTAATATTTGCAGGTAAAGTTGCTGAAACCACTAGTAACAATGAGGAAGAAAGGTAATCCGCAGATTACGCAGATGAACGCAGATTAAACTTTGAAGACTTAATGATTGGTTTTTCGGCCTATCAACAGATCCTATACTAACAATTTAACAAGAGCTTATTGGTTTCGGTGTCTCCGTGGTTAATTTTTATACCCAAACACAAGCAGCCTTCAAAGCTACCTCAATAAATGCAGCTTTATAATATCTGTGAAAATCTGCGTAATCTGCGGATAAACTTCTATTAAATCTCTGTGCCCTCTGTGTCTCTGTGGTTAGTTATCAAAGCAGGAATAGCAGCCAATAAAAAAGCCCGGTTTGCAATGCAAACCGGGCTTTGAATTCGATGGTGGCTCGACCTGGAATCGAACCAGGGACACAGGGATTTTCAATCCCTTGCTCTACCAACTGAGCTATCGAGCCAACAAGGTGCGGTATTAAACCTGCCCGAGTGCCTGCTGTCAAGTCATGTTAAGCATCCCGGGAAGTTGTCCTTGTGGCATTTATGCAGCCATGCTGTAATGACGGGCAGTTTTGCATCGGGGCAGCAAATAAAAATGAATTCAAGCCAACGTATTTTATTGTGGGTCATCAGTGTTTTAGCGATAGCTTCGGCTGTTTATTTTTTTTCGCCATTATTTGATTCGCCAGTCCCTTCAGATAACAGAACGGTTGAAAATCCGGATAGGGATGATAATGATGATGAGAAGCAGCATCATCAATTTGCGCTATCGGTTGAGGTAACTGAAGCCGCCCAGGAATTGGCCTCTATCAAAAGTCAGACGTTGATGGAAAGCTTCCATACTCCAGAGATGCGTGCCTCTGCCGTGGTTATTCCGACACAGGATTTACAATTAGCCCGTTCACGTTGTGTTGAGGCGGAAATGCAACATCGTCTTGCTCAGGTGAATGAACAGGGGATGAGCAAAGAGCTTTCACGCCTGAAAACATTACAGCAGGCAACGGGAAGTGTGGCATCAAAAGAGGTTAATTTCGCCCAGAGCAATTTATTGGTGGCTCAGGCCGAATCCGGGTTAAAACAGCAACTGGTCAACAACTGCCATGCCGAAATACGTCAGCAGTGGCCAGCCCCCATTGCTGACTGGATTATTAAGGGCGGTGAAGATTTCAATCTGCTGATGGCAAGGGAGCAGACCGTTATAAAAGTCATATTGCCGGTGAATCAAAGCTTGAATCAGCGCGCGACTACCATTCGTTGGCAACAAACCAATCAGGAAAATAACGTGGGGCAGGCGCAACGATTGGCCGCTGCCTTTACGGCCGATCCGGTATTAAGTGGTGAAACCTGGTATTTCCTGAATAAATCCTCATCGTTGCGGGAAGGGGCCCGATTACAGGTATGGGTGCCCAATTCCGATAACGCATTATCAGGTGTGATGATCCCATATCAATCCGTCATCTGGTACGCGGGACAACCGTGGACATACCTGCGAATCAATGATGAACGATTCCAGCGGATATCATTGGCGGAAGGCATTCATTCTGTCGAGGGTATTCATCTTCAAAGAGGGATTCATCCGGGTGATGCTATCGTCACCTCAGGGGCTCAGACATTGTTGTCGGAAGAGTTTAAATGGCAAATCCATGATGAAGACGATGATGATGACTAATCGAATTCACTACAAACCATTATTTGATAAATAACAGGAACACGGATGCTCTCTCATTTGGTTGCCTTTTCGGTTCGTGCACGGGGTGTCGTATTGGCTATAGCCGTGTTGATGCTTGGTTATGGCTGTTATCAAATTTATAAAGCCAGTCTGGATGTGTTTCCTGAATTTGCACCGAAGCAGGTTATTATTCAGACCGAAGCATCGGGGTTTACTGCCGAGCAGGTGGAAACGCTGGTTACCCAACCGATTGAAAATGCATTGGGCGGCTTACCGGATGTCATGTTTGTGCGTTCGGCCTCCACTCCCGGTTTATCTGTTGTCATTATTACTTTTGAAGACAAAACCGATATTTATCTTAACCGTCAGTTGGTTTCAGAACGGTTGATGCCGGCACAGGGCCAGTTACCGCAAGGTGTCGGTCCCGCTTTGATGGTGCCGCTTGAGTCGTCTTCCGGCACGATTATGACCATTGGTTTAACGTCGGATCAACAGAGCATCATGCGTTTGCGGGAAATGGTCGACTGGACCTTAACACCCAGATTGCTTGCTGTAGATGGTGTGGCGGATATCAACGTATTCGGCGGTGCTGAAAAGCAAATGCAAATTCAGCTGGATCCGCAGAAGCTTGCCATGTATCAGTTGTCGCCATTAGATATCGTTGCCGCAGCACGCGAAGCTACGGCATTGCAGGGTAGTGGGTTTATTGAAAATGCCAACCAGCGAATGATGCTTCAGGTGATCGGCCAGCCGGTGAGTGCTGAAACGATGGCGAATGTGGTCATTCGTCAGCAGGGCCAATCGGTATTACATCTTGGTGACGTTGCCACAATTGAATATGGTCCGGCTCCAGCAATCGGTGGTGCAGCCATTGGCGGCAAGGCTGGCATTGTGTTGATGGTCATTGGTCAATATAAGGCTAATACGCTGGCTGTGACGCAAGGCGTTGAAACCGCTCTGAACGAGTTTCGGGATGGGTTTGAGGTCGATGGTATTGAGTTACATGCGGATCTGTTCCGCCCAGCCAACTATATACAAACATCACTGGCGAATATTCGACATCATTTGCTGGTGGGCGGCGGTTTGGTGTTATTGGTGCTGTTTTTATTTCTGTTTAATTTACGCACCGCGATAATTTCCATGACAGCGATTCCGTTGTCATTATTTGCGGCATTAATCGTGCTGCTCGAATTCGGCGTCAATATCAATATTATGGTGTTGGGCGGTCTGGCGATTGCCTTGGGCGAAGTTGTGGATGATGCCATTATTGATACCGAGAATATCTTCCGGCGACTGCGGGAAAATGCGGTGTTGAGAGAACCACGGCCCGTTATTCAAATCGTCTATGAAGCGTCCATGGAGGTGCGTAGTTCGGTGGTTTATGCCAGTTTGATTGTGATGCTGGTATTTGTGCCGTTATTAACACTGGGCGGCGTAGCGGGACGAATGTTCGAGCCTTTGGGACAGGCGTATATTCTGGCGATTCTGGCATCCTTATTCGTTGCGTTGACTGTTACGCCAGCACTTTGCCATGTCTTGCTAAGCCGGATTGGCGTCACACGCACTACCGAGCCACCGTTAATTCACTGGTTACAAGTCGGCTATGGGCAGATATTACGAGTCACTTGCCAGTTTCCCAAGCTGATGGTGTTATCCGTACTGATCTTTTGCCTGGCTGGTGCCAGTTTGCTGCCTTATTTCGGCGGACGATTTTTACCTGAGCTGCGTGAAGGACATTACATTATTCATACAGCCAGTGTGCCCGGAACCTCGTTGCAGGAATCATTACGCATAGGTGGTTTAATAGAACAGCGTGTGGCGGCTATACCCGGCGTGCGAGCGACTTCACAATGGGCCGGGCGTGCAGAACGGGGAGCCGATACCTTTGGCACCCATTACAGTGAATATGAAGTGGATCTGGAGCCACTGTCAGGTTCTGAACAACAGGCGATTTTGGATGAAATCCGCGAAATCCTTGAAGAATTCCCGGGGATCAGCTCTGAGGTGAATACCTTTCTGACAGAGCGTATCGATGAGACTATCTCGGGCTATACCTCGCCGGTTGTCGTCAATATTTATGGTAATGATCTTGATGCTCTGGATTACAAAGCACGTGAAGTGGCTGATGTGATGGCAGACATTGAGGGCGCAACGGATATTCAGTTACGTGCACCACCAGGCGAACCTCAGTTGCAAGTGCGGATAAAACTCGAAGAATTACCCCAATGGGGCTTGCAACCGGCGACGGTGATGCAAAACATTAAAGCTGCCTTTGATGGTATTAAAGTGGGTCAGATTGCCGAAGGGAACCGTCTATTTGATATTAACGTGGTTCTGCCACCGCAATTACGTGAACAGCCACATCACTTATTAAGTTTGCCGTTGCGTACTCTGGATAATCGTATGCTGACGTTAGGCGATGTCGCCGAAGTACAGCAGGTTTCAGGTCGTCACGCGATTCTGCACCATGGTGCTCAACGACTGCAAACCATCACTTGCAATGTCAGCGGTCGTGATTTACGTTCTTTCTTTAATGAATTACAGCAACGTGTGCATCAGCAGGTACAGTTTGATGCGGATAACTATCCTGAATTTACCGGCACCGCTGTGGCTGAAGCCGAATCGCGTAAGGATCTGTTAGTGCACTCGGTTCTGGTCGGGCTGGTAGTGTTGATTTTGCTGTTTATGGCTCTGCGCAGTGTGCGGAATACCTGGCTGGTGTTATTAAATCTGCCTTTTTCATTATTAGGAGGTGTGATGGCGGCCTGGTTAACCGGTGGGGTGTTATCTATTGGTTCGCTGGTCGGATTTGTCACACTGTTTGGTATCACACTGCGTAATGCGATTATGCTGGTGTCACACTACCAGCACCTGATTGAACATGAGGGTAAAGTCTGGAACATGGAAACAGCTATTCAAGGTGCACTTGAGCGTCTGCCATCAATATTGATTACAGCGTTGGTAACTGCATTGGCGATGCTGCCGATTGCTATCAACGCGGATAGTCCGGGACGCGAAATAATGGGGCCGATGGCTGCCATTATTATTGGAGGATTGATTTCGTCAACTTTGCTGACTTTGTTAGTTTTGCCCAGTGTGATGTTGCGTTATGGCGAATTTAAAAAACGTCGGGTCAGTCAAATGGAAACCACCATGCAAACGCAATAATGCCGAGTACAAATGCGATCAAAATGATTTCAACAATCATCAGCGACCAATAGCAAAGGTTTCTGTGGTGTTACTTTTCTGTTCAGCAAAGAATTGATAGATATCTTTCAACTCTTCGCCGGAAAAACGGATCAGAATCAATTCCTGTCCCGGATGAATGATGTTTGGATCATATCCCATGGTATGGGTATTAAAGTTATAGACATAACTGGTCGAGACTTTCTGATGCAGGATTTTACCAAGAAAAGAACTTAAACCAGTGGGCAAAGGTTCATCGGCGTCCGCCGGAATAAGCACACTGACATTTTGTTCAGCACCGTTTCGTTGCAGACGGATACCCTGACGAAAATTACGAATCAAACCTGTTTGAATAATGCCCCACAAACCTTGGACATCTTCTTCTGTTACCCGATGCAGATAAAACAGACTGTCCTGCATTTCGGCTGTATCACTATCAATTAAATCGGCGATATCCAGCTTCTGTACACCACGACTGATCGTCACAGACATTTCCTGATCCGCTGGTATATCAGCATCTGCCAGTTCGCTGGCTTTAATCTGCCTGACCTGTTTCTGTTGACGGATCTGTGTAACAGGTGCTGTGTGATCGATATCATCACGTTTTAATAACTCCACCAGCGGAGCAGTGATGGTCTCGCCCTGCTCAGTCACAATGGTAACGGGAGCGATATGATCCTCTTCTTCAGCTTCCAGCTCCTGTAACGTGGTATTTTCGCTGATTTGTTCAGTATAGCGGAGAGTCAGGGGGGTATTAGCGCTAAGCGATTTATCATCCATCAGACTTTTCAGTGTCGTGACACGTTGTTCCAGCTCCGGCAGAGCAATAATACTGTCTGGTCGGACAAACATATCTTCGTATTCATTGACAATAATCGAATCCGAGTTGGAATCAGCCAAACGATCTACAAACTCTTCTGCTTCCTGCTCACGAATGGTTTCACTGTCGGGCAACTCTTCTGCGGAGCGGATTATTTCCAGCGGTAAATCCGGTTCGATGACTTCTATCGGAGGATCAACAGTGAGCTCACTGCGATTTGGCGGGGCGTCACTCCATAACAAGTAGCCAAACAGTAATAACACGATAACAGCGAGTATCGCCGCGACTATTGTAGAACCTGTACGGGCTCGATCCATTTGAAAACCGCCTCAGTGCATGTTTATTCAGTCCGAGAATAAGCTACCCAGTGTTAGCAAATCAAGTTTCCGGCACCATGACTGATGAATACATTCCGACGGGGATACATTCTGCAGCCATTGCTCAGTCTGTTGCGGTTGAATCGTGTCAGTCGTTTGCAGCAGGTTCAACAGATGTTGACCCAGCATTGTGGCATCCATATTTTTTTGGCTGACCGCATCTATGACGCTGATCACCATGGTTTTCAGATCTAACTGTGCCAGCGCGACAGGAATTTTTTTAATGATGAGTGAATCATCCTGTGGCTGCAGTTCGAAACCAAAGTTGTCCAGCAAGCTCTGTTGTTCAGCAACAGCTACTTGCTGAGCGGCAGTACAAGGGATATTCAGTGGAACTAATATCGGGCGGCTTTGTAATGGCAGTTTTTGCAGATGCCCGGCAAATTGTTGCTGGCGCAAAGTTGACAGAGCCCTGGGTAAATCAATCAGGTAATGCTGTTGCTGAAACAGTGCCCAGGCAAAGCGTTGATGCAATACCTGTATTAACTGAAAACCATCTGTTGAATTGGATCGATTCACCGGAAATGCTATCTGCAGTGACGATTCATGCCGGGCATTGGAAAACTGGTGCTCCTGATAGCTGGCAGTGGATTCTGCAATACGTGGTGCAGAAGAAGCTGATGACGGTACGGAGTGCACAGGTCTGATTTGTCCATGTAATTCATCGCTAATGGCCCGATGAATAAGGCCGTGAATCAGTCGGGTCTCGCGAAACCGAACTTCGTGTTTGGTAGGATGCACATTAATATCCACTCGGTCCAGTGGAATTGTCATGTATAAAACATAAGCCGGATGCCGGCCGGCCGGAATGAGATCCGCATAAGCCTGACGAATCACCTGACTTATCAGTCGATCCCGGATGACCCGGCCATTAATAAAAAAGTATTGCTGATCGGCTTGTGGCCGATGTGCTTCGGTATGACCCAACCAACCCTTGATATTGATGACATCAAATTGCTGGTCAATAACAAGTGCTTGTTTGACGAAGGTTTGTCCACAGATTTTCCCAATCCTGGCTAATTGCTGTGCATCGGTCTGAGCAATCGGCAGATTTAATTTTTGCTGACCATTTAAATTACACTGAAACCGCACATCAAATCGGCTTAATGCCAGACGTTGCAGTGTCGTGAGAATCTGTTGCTGTTCGGTGCGGGCACTACGAAGAAAGCGTCGGCGTGCAGGCAGGTTGAAGAAAAGATCACGCACCGCCACGGTCGTACCTTTCGGATGTGGAACCGGCTCAGGCATATCTGTTTCAAAATGGATTTGCCAGCCACATTCACTATCATGTTGTCTGGAAATCAAACTCAGATTGGAAACCGAGCTGATACTGGGTAAGGCTTCTCCACGAAATCCCAGACTGGAAATCTGGCTCAGCTGATCACTGGAAGAAATTTTGCTGGTGGCATGGCGACTGAGTGCCAGACAGAGATCATCAGGATGAATACCTGAGCCATTGTCCCGAACCTGAATCAGCTGACTGCCGGATCCTTCAATGGTGACATCAATTTCCGTTGTGGCTGCATCAAGGCTGTTTTCGACCAGCTCCTTAATGACTGATGCCGGGCGTTCGATAACTTCGCCAGCCGCAATCTGATTGGCGAGTTGCAAGGGGAGAGCATGGATACGTTTCGGTGTCAGCATTGACACAGTTTAACAGTTGCGAAGAGGAATTCCGCAGTCAAAAAACGCTTAAGGAATTTTCAGTATATCACCAACATGTAAGGTACTGGTTTGCAGATTGTTGGTTGATTTAAGTTCCATCATATTCACACGATAACGCTGTGCAATGGCACTGAGTGTATCTCCACGGCTGACAATATGCTGCTGAGGTTTGACCTGCTGTGTGATGGGGTTACGCTGGAAATAGCTGCGAATCCCGGCCAACATGGCTTGAGCAAGTTTGTTCTGGTGATTGACATCGTTGAGCTTGCGTTCTTCTTCGGGGTTAGAAATAAATGCTGTTTCTACCAGAACCGATGGAATATCCGGTGACTTAAGTACCACGAAAGCCGCTGATTCAACTTGTTTTTTATGCACAGGTCCAACCCGCTTCAAGCCACCCAGAACACTGTTGCCGACTTCCAGACTGGCTTCCAGACTGGCAGTTTGAGACAAGTCGAGTAATACCGACGCCAACAAATCATCTTTGTCTTCCAGACTGATTCCACCAGCCAGATCTGCAGCATTTTCCCGATCAGCCAAAATCTGGGCTGCTTCACTGCTGGCACCGCGGGAAGACAGAACATAGACGGAAGAGCCTTTGGCACTGGTACGCTGAAACGCATCGGCATGGATAGAGATAAACATATCAGCACCGTTTTGTTTGGCACGTTGAATACGCTGTCTCAGGGTAATAAATTCATCTCGATCCCGCGTCATATAAGCTCGCATGCCCGGCTCGTCGTTAACCAGTTTAGCCAGTCGTCGTGAGATGGCCAGTACGACATCTTTTTCCCGCGTACCGTTGCGGCCAATGGCTCCCGGATCACGACCGCCATGGCCAGGATCAATTGCGATAACAATATCACGACGTGGTAATACTGGTCTGCTTCTCACGGTTGTTGCAGTTGCCTGCGGCAGCTCACTGGATGTTGTTTTAGCCTGCGAGGGAGCGTCATTATTTTTTGCCTGATTAGACGAAGGCTGATCAGTCGATGTTTCAGCATTGGGGTCTGGAGATTGGGTCGTTTTATTTTTGGCAACAGCAGCAGTGGCTGGCCCATGTTTTAAATCAACCAGCAGACGATGGGAGTATTCACCTTCAGGAATCAAGGCTCGGATTTCATAATCTGTGGCTTGTTTAAGATCAAATACCAAACGATAGGTATTTTGATCGTGCTGGGCATGGCGAATTTTATCGACCACGGCACTGTTGAAAGTGGGGGCAATTAAGGCTTTATTGACTTTGGCCGCTTTAATATCCACAACTAAACGATGCGGGTTGGTCAGGGTAAAACTCTTGTACTCCAGTGCTTTATCCAGATCCAGCACAACGCGGGTCAGGTTTTCATTTTGGGAGACACGGATATTTTCTACCGATGCGCTATGCGCCGTGGCAGTTAATATCAGCATTATCCATCCCAATAATAAACGAGACATAGTCAGTTCCTGCAATTTACTCAGCCTTAGTTTGTGATTGAAGGAATAAAAAATCAAGACTTTTTTCTATATTTTTAAAAGAGATACAGAGTAAAGCTGAATTAATTGTGAAGTTTTTCGCAGATATCTGACGCGACTTCTGAATAAGCAGTAAGAATCACTTGTCGGCCGGAAGACTGATAATTCAATGAGATCAGCAGATCCGGTTCAGGTAATACACCTTTACCTTGCTCCGGCCATTCGATTAATGTCAGGGTATTTGCAGAAAAATAATCCTCAATACCGAGATAGAGTAATTCTTCCGGATCCGCCAGGCGATACAGATCAAAATGATAAATATCCCGCTGATGGATAATGTAATGTTCCACCAGAGTGTAGGTCGGACTTTTGACTTTTCCAGTATGTCCCAGAGCGGTAAGTAGCCCCCGGACAAAAGTGGTTTTGCCAGCTCCAAGATCACCTTTCAGATGAATGCAAAATGCTGATTCGGGCAATAATACTGCCAGTTTAGCAGCCAAATCCAGGGTGGATTGTTCGTCAGCGAGCCAGAGCATTAATAGATAAGGTTCGCTAATCGACGGAGATGTGGCATCAAATCCATTGCCAGTGTCCCGCGTTCACCATCCAATTCAGCAGCTCTGTCCGCTGCCATACCATGTAATGTCACGCCAACACAGGCTGCATCCATTATCGGGAAATGTTGTGCCAGCAAACCGCCTATGACACCAGCCAGTACATCACCCATACCGCCACTGCCCATTCCTGGATTACCCCAGGTGGAGAGGCGGGTAGGCGCTTCTCCGTTTGAGATTAATGAGCCGGATCCTTTCAGCACGACCACACCACCATAACGTCTTTGCAGCTCATAAACGGCTGCAAAACGATCGGCTTGAATATCTTCTGAGCTGCAACCCAACAAGCGTGCAGCTTCACCCGGATGTGGTGTGAGCACCCAATTGTCATGATGTTGCGGATTTTTGCTCAGCAGGTTTAATGCGTCAGCATCCACTACCATGGGTAAGTTGGTCTCAATCGCTTTGTGGAATAACGCAATACCCCATTCACTCTGGCCTAAACCGGGACCAACCGTTAAGGCATTGGCCGGACGTAACAACGCTTCCAGATCACCGGCATCCTCCACGCCGTAGCACATCAATTCCGGTCGGGCCAGATTGAGGATTGGGCCATGCGTGCTGCGGGTGGCAATACTAATCAGTCCTGCGCCAACACGCGCCCCTGCTTCTGCGGCAACACGTGCTGCTCCCGGCATTCCGTGGTCACCACCAATAATAAATAAATGACCGTATAGACCTTTATGTCCTGTGCGCTCACGCGGTGCTAATCCAGCTGCGTCATTTTCAAGACTGACGCGACGTGCAATTGGAGTAAAGACGTTATAAATGGCGGAAGGGACTTTTAGCGAATCAAAACAGACCTCACCGCAAAAGTTCGGCCCTTCACCGGTAAACAGGCCTTTATTCAGGCCAAGAAAGCTCAAGGTGATGGTAGCGTGAACTGCTGTTCCCAGAGCTCGCCCGGTATTGGCGTGAATGCCGGAAGGAATGTCCAGCGCCAGAACGGGAATACGTTTGGTATGCTGGTTGATAGCATCAATGGCGAGAGCGTAGTCACCACTTACTTCACGGTTAAGACCTGTCCCTAAAAGCGCATCCACAATAACGTCGGTCGTGGGTAATTTATCTTCAAAGCGATGAATTTCATTACCCGTTGCAATATAGGCTTCACGGGCCGCGAGCGCTTCCTGGCTCATTTCCTTCTCGTCGCCAACTTGAAATGCCACGACACGGTAATCTTTTGCTAACGCCTGACGAGCCAACTCAAAACCATCGCCTCCATTATTACCGGTACCGCAGACCACCAGAATGCGTTCGGCTTGAGGCCAGTAATTTTTAATTGCATCCAGCGCCGCTTCTCCAGCACGTGACATTAATTTTGCTGGGGAAATGTTATGTTGCTCCGTAACGATACGTTCCAGTTCACGGGTTTGCTCAGCAGTGTAGAGTTCATGTGGCAAGGTCGACATAAAATAATATCCCGATGAAAAAATTCAGTTCTTTATAATAGCCCGCATGGCCGATCCAAATACAGTGCAGTTCTCCCGTGCGCTCCTTGCAGATATGCAAATCTGGGCGCGTTCGCTGGGCTTTCAACAGCTAGGGGTCAGTGATATTGACTTGTCTGTCGCAGAAGATCAATTACAACACTGGCTGGCACGCGGATTTCATGGCGAAATGGACTTCATGCAACGTCATGGCAGCTTGCGGAGCCATCCTGAAGAATTAGTGCCTGGCACGGTTCGTGTGATTACGGCGAGAATGGATTACTGGCCGGAAACCGCGGCCGATGCCTGGCAGGTGATGGGGAACAGTGAACTTGGTTTTGTTTCCCGTTATGCCCTGGGCCGGGATTATCACAAATTGATACGTAAGCGTTTACTCCGCCTTTCACAAAGAATTGAAGAGGCTGTTGGGGAAATGGGCTATCGTGTATTCACCGACAGTGCCCCAGTGATGGAAAAGGCATTGGCACAGAAATCCGGTCTGGGCTGGATAGGCAAGCATACTAATGTATTAAACCGTCAAAATGGTTCGTATTTTTTCCTGGGGGAAATTTACACTGATCTGCCTCTGCCGTTAACCGAACCGGTATCCGAGCATTGTGGCAGTTGTACTGCGTGCATTGATATCTGTCCGACTCAGGCCATTGTCGCGCCTTATGAACTGGATGCCCGCCGTTGTATTTCCTATCTGACCATTGAGCTGCGTGGCAGCATTCCAATTGAATTCCGCTCAATGATGGGCAATCGTATTTATGGCTGTGATGACTGTCAGCTGGTTTGCCCGTGGAACAAGTTTGCTCAGATGACCACGGAATCAGCCTATCTGCCGCGACAAGGTCTGGATGCGCCACAGTTAGTCGATTTGTTTGGCTGGACAGAACAGGAATTTCTGCAGCGACTGGAAGGCAGTCCAATACGACGTATTGGCTATGAATGCTGGTTGCGTAATATTGCAGTTGCCCTGGGGAATGCTCAGACTAGTGACAGTGTGTTGGCAGCATTAAATAACCGGGCAGGGCATCCTTCCGAGTTAGTTCGCGAACATGTGCTTTGGGCCTTGGCGCAACACCAACGATTGTCATAACTTTGTCACGCCGTCGCATTAAGTTGTCTTTTTAGTGATGGAGTTATCCGCTACGGAATAGGTCAGAACCACTCGTGTGATAAATACATTCAGGAAAAAGCATGTTGGAAAACAGCTTCGATAATCTTATACAGAAACAACTCAGCCGCCGTTCTGTGCTGCAATTTGGTTTGGGAGCGATGCTCGCATCGGCTATGCCATTGTCTTCTGCGGCAACCATATTGCAGCTTCATCCTCAATTAATGGGCTTTAAAGCGATTTCTGTGGCGGATTTACTGGATGAAGTGGTGGTGCCGGAAGGCTATCGGGCAGAAGTATTTTACCGCTGGGGCGATCCAGTTTCTGACGGTCCTGTGTTCAATATGGATGCCAGTAATTCGGCGGCAGAACAGGCTCTTCAGGCCGGCATGCATCATGATGCGATTCATTTTTATTCCTTGCCTGCCGATTCAGCCAACTCGGATCACGGTTTGCTGGTGATGAACCATGAATACCTGGATCTGGATGTCATTCACACTGATGGCAGCCATACACATGCTCCAGAAACCTATACGGCTGACAAGGTCGTCAAAGAACAAAACGCGCATGGTGTGTCGCTGATTGAGGTCAAGCGTGATAATGGTCAATGGCAAATTGTCCGGCCGTCAAAATATGCACGGCGTCTGACGGCGAACAGCGAAATGCAGATAAGCGGCCCGGCGGCGGGGCATGATTTGTTGAAAACCCATGCCGATCCTGAAGGCAAAAATGTGTTGGGTACATTAAATAACTGCGCCAATGGCAAAACTCCGTGGGGGACTTATCTCACCTGCGAAGAGAATTTTCATTACTACTTTGTTTTTGATCCAAAACATCCAAGGGACGCTGAGACTGAACGACGTTGGAAGCGTTACAAATTAGGGTTCAGTTATTACGGCTGGCAGCAGTTTGATTCACGTTTTGATCTGGATAAAGAACCCAATGAAGCCAATCGTTTTGGCTGGGTGGTTGAATTTGATCCCTACGATCCACAGAGTATTCCGGTTAAACGCACTGCACTTGGCCGTTTTGCTCATGAAAATGTCGCCATCAAAGTTGCCGCCGATAATCGTATTGCCTGTTATTCCGGTGATGATGCCCGCTTTGAATATATCTATAAGTTTGTCACCCGTGACAGCTGGGATGGCACCCCGGGCGCACACCATGGCAAATTGCTGGATGAAGGCGTGTTATTCGTTGCCCGATTTGATGACGAAGGTATTGGGGTCTGGTTACCTTTAATATATGGGCAGAATGGTCTGATCCCGGAAAATGGATTTAGTGATCAGGGTGATGTGTTAATTCATGCCCGGGCCGCGGCTGACCAGTTAGGGGCCACCAAAATGGATCGTCCGGAATGGATCACCGTGCATCCTGAGACAGGCGAGGTATTTGTCTCACTGACCAATAACAGTGAACGCAGTGAAACCAATCCGGCTAACCCCCGACAGCCAAATTTATATGGGCATCTGCTTCGGTTTAATGAGGTCGATGCCACTTCCACCGAATTTACTTGGGAGGTGTTTGTACTGGCAGGCGGGGAAGAGCATGGTGCGACTATCAACGGAGATATTTTTGCTAACCCCGATGGTTTGATGATTGATCAGCGAGGCCTGCTGTGGGTACAAACCGATATCAGCTCAAGCAAAATGAATGAAGGCGAATTTGCTCAGTTTGGTAACAATCAAATGTTGGCAGTAAATCCGGCTACTGGCGAAACCAGACGTTTTCTTACCGGGCCGGTGGGATGTGAAGTTACCGGCGTCACCATAACGCCCGACATGAAAACCATGTGGGTCAATATTCAACATCCCGGTGAGATGCCAGCGGTTTTAGAAAAGCGTGGCATTGTGAAATCCCCCCAAAACCCCAGCGCCGCCAGCAACTGGCCGGATCATCTGCCTAATGGCCGACCTCGTTCCGCTACCGTGTTAATCACTAAAGAGGATGGTGGGGTGATAGGGACGTGATTCTGAGTGATTTACCACAGAGGCACGTAGGGCAGAAAGGTTTAAAAGCTATTTATCCGCAGATTACGCAGTTGGACACAGATTAATTGAGAGCAACTTTGATCTAAACTCGCTTCATAAATCATCACGATTGGTGAATTCAAAAAACTTCCGTGGGGTGGCGCGAGGCAGGAAGCCCAACAATCACATCATCTATGTCGGGTTACGCTGCCGCTAACCCGACCTACATTTTTTATTAATCTTTGTGTGCTCTGTGTCTCTTTGGTTAATCCAAAAAAATCTGCGCCCATCTGCGTAATCTGCGGATCAAATTATGGTAGTTTTGGCTGAGACTACGTTTTGATTAATATTTCAGGCAATTCCCAGCCATTTGAGGCCTAAATGTTTTCATCCCTGACGCTCAACCTGATCGTCTTTGGCATTGCTGCTATGGCCATTGTCCTCGCGGGCAGTCGGCTGGCAAAGTTGGCAGATGAACTGGCCGATCGTACTGGCATGGGCGAGGCCCTGTTCGGAGTATTGTTGCTGGCGGGGGTGACTTCGCTCCCGGACTTTGCCGCGACCTTAAGTGCCTCGATGGATGCACGGCCCGATCTGGCCATGAGTAATGTTATGGGTAGCATGGCGGTGAATCTGGTATTTCTTGGCATTGCAGACATCGTTTATCGCAAAGCCAATCTGGAGCATGCGGCCGCTTCCCCTGTAAACCTGATGCTGGCAGGTTTGTTGATCGTTTTACTGACCCTGCCGTTACTGGCGATCGTCTCGCCTTCAGTTTCATTCTGGGGCGTGCATCCGGTTACACCGGTGATCGTTGTCGCCTATCTGTTTGGATTACACTTGGTTCACCGCACGCAGGTAAGACCCATGTGGTTCCCACGTTCAACCCGGCAGACAGTTCCGGATAAACCCGAAAAACTGCATCATGGTAGCTTGACGGCAACATGGCTTGGTTTTATTGCCCTGGCTTTGGTGACCTGCATCGCCGGTTGGATGGTAATGGAATCAGCCAAAGGCATTGCCGATCACACCGGACTTTCTGACACCCTGGTGGGTGGTTTGTTTACCGCCCTGGCGACTTCCACTCCCGAATTGGTGACCACTATCGCCGCGATACGCTACGGTGCGTTGACCCTGGCAGTAAGCAATATCTTCGGCACCAACTGTTTTAATATTCTTGTGGTCGCCGCGGCCGATGCAGGTTATCCGCATAATTCTATCTATCACGACATGTCGCCAGTGCAGATGACATGGGGGTTGGTCAGTATTTTGATGACGGCCATTCTTTTGCTGGGCATGGTGCGACGCGAGACTTATGGCATTGGCCGAATTGGTTTCGAAAGTGCCTTAATCCTCTCTGTTTACGTCATTGCTTTGGGCATTATTGTGTTAAATGGCTGAGACCTTTCAGGTTAGTAACCACAGAGACACGGAGGACACAGAGGTTTATATGGATATTTATCCGCAGATTTCGCCGATGGGCGCAGATTAATGGAAAGTAACTTTGATTTAACCTTGCTGCATAAACCATCATGATTGGTGAATTCAAAAAAACTTTTGTGGGTTGGCGCTTAATTAACGAAGCATAACAATCACATCTTCATATGTCCGGTTACGCTGTGTTAACTCGATCTAAATCGTTTATTAATCTCTGTGCGCTCCATGTCTCTGTGGTTAATCCAAAAAATCTGCGTCCATCTGCGTAATCTGCGGGTTAAACCTTTGGAGTTCAGTTACCAAAAGCTTCGGATTCAATTGAAAATTAATCTTTCGGCAAATCCTTAAATGCCGCAATGGCATCTTTTCTGGCCTGTTTGTAATCCACCACCGGTTGCGGGTAGCCGCATTGGTCTCGTAGCTCTGCTGGTGGATTATGCAGTTGCTTGATTGGCACATCCTTTAATTCCGGAACAAAGCGTTTGATAAACAATCCCTGTGGGTCATAACGTTCGGATTGCAATGTTGGATTAAACACCCGAAAGTAGGGCGCGGCGTCGACGCCGGTTGATGCACTCCATTGCCAGCCGCCGTTATTGGCAGCGAATTCACCATCAATTAAAGTTTGCATAAAATATTGTTCACCACGTCGCCAGTCGAGTAACAGCAGTTTGCTGAGAAAGCTGGCGGTGATCATTCTGAGTCGATTATGCATCCAGCCGGTTTGGTTGAGTTGACGCATAGCAGCGTCAACAATCGGAAAGCCGGTTTTGCCTTCGCACCAGGCTTTGAAACCGGCTTCATCATTACGCCAGATAACTTTTTCGGTTTCCGGTTTGAATGCCTTACCCATACTGATGCGTGGAAAATACAGCAATAATTGTTTGTAAAAATCCCGCCAGGCGAGTTCACGTAACCAGTCATCATGACGCCAGTCACGATTAGCTTCGCCACAATAAAACTGAATGGTGGCCAGTAATCTTCTCGGACCTAACTGGCCGTTGGCCAGATATGGTGACAAGGTGCTGGTGGCCGGTTTGCTGGGAAAATCGCGTTGAGTTTTGTAATCATCGAGTTTGATTTCACAAAATGCCGAAACACGTTCTAAGGCTTTTTGTTCGTTGCCGGGCCATAAATCATCACGAAATTCTCCGGCCCAGTCACATGCCAATAGATCCGGTTTTAGGGCTTTACCCTGTGATTTTGGTTCGGCATACGGGGCTTGCTGAATATCTTCGAGGATTTGCAGCCAGCGACGGTAATAGGGCGTGAATACTTTAAAAGGATCATCCTGCTGGGTTTTTACCGGTAAGGCGACCAGTAAATCTTCGGCGAGCAGATGCACGTTTATATTGGCTTTGGTTAATGCAGTATTAACGGCCTGATCACGACGTTGTTCATCAAGCGGCGTTTCGGCTTGAAACCATATATCACTGATATTTTGTTGCTGGCAGAATTTTAATAATTCATCGGGCACATCGGTAAAAAAATCGACTTCAAGTAAATAAAAAAGTATGCCAAGCTGGGCAAGTCGATCAGCGATATCCTGTATCGCTGCGGCACGAAGACCCAGTTTGGCGGGAGATTCATTGTGTTGCTGCCATTGTTTGGGGGTGGCGCAAAACACTACCTGGATTGGTCCTTTTTCAGCCGCGAGTGCTAATGCCGGATGATCATCGAGGCGTAAATCATTGCGTAACCAGACCAGTTGCGT
>CEPI01076618.1_pt1 | contig 25589 bp, 24 predicted proteins | sample 530491 | NCBI WGS metagenome assembly CEPI01 (sample SAMEA2620210, study PRJEB7988) | marine metagenome | isolation source: saline water (ENVO:00002010), including | reverse complement strand
TAAGACAATCGAGTGTGGTTTAGGGAACCAGTCCCAAAAGGAATAACGTCTAGATTATCACTCACTCTAGTAAAACGATAATAAGCATTATCAACTATAGTTGTTTCTATGTCGCTACTCGCTACTGTATAAATAGTTGGAGACCAATCTTTTTGACGAGTATATAATCTAAATCTAACCTTCTCTCCTTGATTGTAGGTTGAGCGTAAGTTAGTAACTTTAGAAATGTATTTCTGATCAAAGTTATAATTTTGACTATTAAATGTTTTAACTGTTATTGCTGAACCAGTGTGGTACTCTATACTCCCACTATTCCAAACATCAAAAATAGATGTAATGGATGATGAAACATATGCAAAAGAGCAAGAGTAAATACCAGTCTCGATGCGAGATGCAGTGATATTTGTATGTCCATCAGCTTTAACATTACCACCAACAGGCAATTTAAGCTTGGATCCAAGCGGACCAGTGGATCCACTATATATATTAACATTTAATACCTGAACACCGTCACTGGTGCCAAGTCCAGGGATATCTTTCAATTCACCTCTAACCACATTGTATAGGTATAAATTCATTAAATTATCAGCCGCGGGAACGAGAGATGAACTTAAGAAAAAATCGCCTCTATTGTCTTTTTTACTATCATCAAATCTTGCCTCAATAACTGGGCGTTTGTGGAAAAATTGAGATCCACGAGCAAAGAACATTTTAGTGTAATAAGACTGTTCTGCAGTTTCATTTGAACTTGTTAAGCGAATTCCAAAGCCATAATTATTTAAATCACCTTTAATCCAATCTTCCACCAAGTGACTAACATCTAGATCAAGATTTTCAAAGCCTGTGTCAAATGATTGACTAAAAAGATATTCATTTGGCAAAGCATCGGAGCCGGTTTTATAGCTACCTCCAGGTTGTAGCACATCTTGATGATCAATCCATTTAACACCATCAGAAGCTGATACCCAATTTGAAGCATCAAGATCTGTGTATTCTTCCATATCCAGACCAAGGCCCTCACTCCAAGACTGTGAAATGGCCGATACAACAAGAGTATAATTTTTTGGTGTTGTTTGGGTGTGTTCTGCATCATACATTCTCAAGAAAAAATTAACACTACCAGATGCAGGAATAACACCGCTAGTTCTGTCCGCATTTATTTGAGTCACATCAAACTCAATTAACACGCGAGAGAGTTCAGAGGATAGCCCAGAAACGCTGGAACTCGCTTGACCGTAGATACTGAACATTTCAAGAATGTCTGATTGGCCCATATTGCCACTAACGCCACGAGTTTGTAGATTTGACTTAAAAGCGTTTGTAATAGTATTGTCTTTTGTAGCGTAATATCTCTTTATTGCCATTATTCAAGTTCCCCTACAATGTCAGTGTTGGGAAATTTAATTTCAAAAATAGAATCAATTGGGCAAAGAATTTTTCTACCGTCTGTGCTTTTACTGTCTTCTACATTAAAATTTGAATCAGAATACGAAGGACCAGTTTTGGTTACAGCGTCCACCTCAATAACATCCAACACCAACGGTGAATTTTTAAGCACTGCAAAAACATCAGTTATCAAAAAAGGTTCTCCTATTTCAAAATCTCTTCTATTGCTAAAATAGTTTATCAAATCCGTTTTAGAGTTTTCTAATGCCGTAAATTTATTAACATCAGGAAAGCATATAATCTTATAACTTATTCTAAGATTAATAATGTTTGCATCTAAAATATCTATTGAGTCATTGATCATTTTAAATCTAGATAGATAAGTTTTTAAATTATTTTTAATTACTTCATTCGATTTTTGAAATTTTCCATTGGACCCTTTAGACATAACATATAAATTTATGTTTCTTTGATTAAATGAATCAGAGTCTTGATATGCCATAGCTTTTGATATTGATCCAAACTGTCTGGGCATGTTGTATGTGGCAGTTATTAAATCATCTTTTGTCACTATTCTGTTTTGCATACCATATACACCAAAAGCACGCTCTCGTATTTCATCTGCGTTTGGCAATGGACTTGATCCAATAAAAGCCTCTTCATTGATAACTTCTAAACTCCCGCGCACACCTTGTACCAATGACACGTCTAAATCAAATTCACTTTGAAAATCTATTATTGCATTTTTCACATTCACTATCGTGGCTGCTGCCGTGTTGGTATTTTCAGCAGAATTAACTCGATAAATTATAGTTAAAATTGTGTCTGATGGGCTTATACCTAGACTATCTGTTTTTGTTAAAGATGCGGGATCAAAAGAGTCATCTGTCACATAATTTTTACCGTGTTGCTGTAACATTACAGTGCTTGGATCTAAAACACTTGAAACATTTTCATTAGTGCCGAACCCAAACTGTAGGAAAACTCTTTCCCTCTCTTTAAGTACAACATATCTTCTTGGAATTGAAATTGGCTTTAATATGTTTGGCACTTTGGACATGTTTTGGTTTTGATTTGCGATGGGCACATATATTGTATTTTGAGTTAAATAATCTACCTCAAAATAGTTATTACCCTCTGAATCAATGACAGATACTATTTCAGTTATATTGTTTCCTGGTATCTCAACCTTTCTAAACCTTTGATAACTTCCAAGCACTTCTTCATGCACTGCTAGCTCACCAGAAATTGCCTGTCCTCTAGCTCTAATAGCGTATGTAGTTGGCACAGAAGTTTGATTGTTAATTTGGCCAGGAACCACTTCATTTTGCTCAATATCTTTAAAATTGACATCTTCTAAAAGAGTGAATAATTTTCCATCACGAGTTGAAAATTGACTACCTGCTTTTAAGAATGGAGCATAATCATAATCAGGAGAACCATTTGAACTAGCAGGTATTTCAATAAAAAAAGCTAATGTGCCGAATGATGCAGCTGCTAAATCTGCTTTCAGACCTAGTTGTTTAGATATCTTTAAAACATTGTCATATTCAGTTGCAGTTGATAAGAAGCTTTCATTAACCTGATAATCTAAATAAAATGATAAAATATCACCAACATATGAAACAGTGTCAAGCATTAAAGAGCCAAAGGAGTTAATAGAAAAATCTTTAAACGTATCGGGGTAATATCTTCTGGCATAATTCACTAAATCTGATTTAATTGACTCAAAATCACGACTTGTATAATTTATTGCTGGTTTCTTTTTTGACATTCTATTAACTAATCCTTTTTAATTTGGTGACGTATCTGCTAGTATAACAGAGTCTCTAATATTGTAGCCGTTAATATCATATATTAATTCTATAGCTAGCAGATTTTTTTGACCCGCTTTGGCTACCATCCTTTCATCATCTCTTGAAATAACTAAAGACACAATTGATATTTGTGGTAAATATGCAGCTACTTGTTGTGATATTCTTAATCGAATATCTGCTTCTGGAAATTGTTCAAATAAAAATCTTCTCAAGCCAATTCCATAATTGGGCACCATGACTCTTTCGCCAGGATTTGTATACATTAACATTCTTATATTTTGTTTTACGTTTTCTCTTAAGTCTTTATGTAATTTGTAAAACAAATCATCATTATCTTGCGTCAAGGGGAGTGCTGCATCCAAACCAATTGTCATATTTAGATTGCTAGTCATTAGTATTTCTCCTTAAACATAAGTAGTTTAAAAAAACTATTTTCTTATTCGTCTGTGCAATCAAAAAGTTCTGTTTGTGGTTTGGCCGAGCCTTTGTTTACTGCCTTTGCCTGATTAGGATCATCAATGTCATCTGATCCATCTAGTATTTTAGCTAAAATGCCACAAGCTGTTACAGGGCCTGGTAAAAACCATGGAGTTCGCCATGTGGGATCTGTTATGTTTGCCACCGCTTTAATAACAGCTTCTAGAAGCAAAGCTAATAAACTCATATCTGGCTGTTGAAATTGAATCAATTGTTGTTTATTAAAATCGTTTTCATAATATTTTTGATTATTTTCCCTATCGCACATTGCTAATTGATTTAATAACGCACTTTGAAGCGCCAGCAATGTTTTATCAAAAAGTGATTCCAATGCAGGATATTCATTTTTCAAAGTAGAGGTTACAAATATTGACACAAAAGACAATATACTATCGTACTGAAAAGACGAAACAAATTGATCCAAATTAGCGGTGTTGGTCCCATCTACAATTGCAGAAAGCACACTAGGAGGGGTTATATCTTCTAGAGGTAGAGGATCCGACCCTTGTACAGTTGTGCCATCGCTAAATGGTTTATAGACATATGCAATGGGAAGTTTGAAATAAAATATGCCGTTATCTTTTATAAGAAATTTTTTCTCTAAAGCTACATTAGCGAATGAGGAAAAACTTGATTCGTCATTATTGCCACCACTCATATTATTCAGCAACTGATCAATATCATTCGAAAGACCAAAAGCCTCTGCTCTTATGAGAATATTAAGAGTTTGATAAGATCCAAACTTATAAAAATATGTATCATAACTTCTCATTCTAGCATCTAAAAAGTTTAATTGAGCTGAAATATCCGAGACAAATGTTGTGCTACCTGGAGCGTATTGTTCATATCCTTCAGGTATAAAAGCGCCTGCAAGAATCGCGTCTATTTCTTCAAATTTATAGCCTTTTTCGCCCCAATAAGCTTCGGCTTCTTCTTCAGTGTCATAAAAAGGATTTTCTCCAGGTTTAAGGGTTTGTGGAGTCTCGGTTTGATCGCCAATTCCTCCGAAACCATAAAGACTGTTTAAAACTGTTTTAGAGTCAACAAAACCACCGCCGACTTCATTGGCTTTCTCCAATCCCGCTCTTAAATTTTTTGCAAAATAATGAATTGCTGACTTGATCCCTTGTGAAGCTAAACCAGCAGTGGTGAAGGTACCTTCAGCGCTGTAGAAAGATTGGAAGGTTTTGCCGCTCCCCAGCGGGAGTCTCCCGCTAGAGTTTAAAAATTCAACCATAGCGTCTAAAGGTATACCATCAGAACCGCCCTTAAAATCATAACCAAAAGGATAATCTGAACTAAAGAAAGTAGATGTATGGCCGTTGTCTCCAGCCGTGGCGCTAGTAAATCTTTGTCCTCCAAATAAAAATCGCTGCATTATTTCTACTATTAATGCGTCGGATCCTAGAGACTGCGCCTCGGACGCTAGTATTTTCCCAGGTGAATTTTCAGCCGTATCAGTGGTTATTTTTCGGCCCAAATAGGTTAGAAGATTGTCGGAAGTAGTATCCGGGAAGCCGGCGCCGGCATTAAAACCCTCATATTCAGCTAATTCAAACATACTTTTACCAGCGGGATTGCCATATGCGCGGTTTGGAAGGGCACGTAATAATTGATCTATTTCATCAGATGTAATAGCGTTAACACGACCTCGAACGGGTGATTCTGTGCCCTGTCGATTATGAATTATCTCAAGACCCTCTTCTATAAAAAATCCTCCATTTTTTAATCTTGGGTTTGTAGAATACAATGGCTCAATTTCTATAGCGGTTGCACCACCGTTTGGCCCTCCGATGGCGGCGCCGGATGTTGATATTAGATTTTTAACTGTTGGTGGTGGTAGTGGAACTATACCTGCACCCTGTACTGATTGAATATTGTTAACAACAAAAGAAAGTACATTCCCGGCGCTTTTTAGTCGTGTTGCAATATCAAACTCGGTGGCTAGTACTCCTTCGGTTAATTCACTGTCCAAGCTTTGTGCGTATATGTTTGTTTTAAACCCAGCGTCATCTAGTTTTTTCTTCATCGCCCCTTGTAAAGAGGAGATTGAATCTTGTATTAATTGCCTTCTTATTACAGAAAATTGTTCATCTGAACTGTTTGAACCTTTGTCTGCTGCAACAACCTGCTCAACAGCTGTTTCAACTAATTCAGTTTTATCTTCAGGTATTAAGTCATCTACCTTAACTGCAACTTGCTCTGAAATAAAATCATAATAAAAAGAATTTAGTGTTTGATCGTCGTCTTCAGCTGATGGGAGTATAGCCTCCAAACCAAATGATGCAAAAACAAAAAAGCTTTTTAACATTTCGGCCGCGACAACTGTACGCACCATAGCTTCATAAACAGAACCTATCAACACTTTCTCTGATGGAGTGGGTATTTTGCCAATGCCAGTATAGCACTCTACTTTTTTTGCTCTGGCATTCAATTTGTCTACAATATCACTACAATTAAATAAAGAATCGCCACAAAAATTGTTTTTAGATAATTTTAATTCGTTAAAGGCTGTTTTTTTAAAAAGATCATTCGCGCTAATAAATTCTGCATGTTCTCTGATTATTTGTTCTATAATGTTTGCGAAAAAACTCGAACTATATATGCTGTCTTTTATTTTATTTAAATACGGAGAACTGTCATCGGTATTTACAGCGTTGAAGAAAATCGCCTGTCCACCAACAAAAATACTTGATGGAAGGAGAGGAGATGCGCTTTGAGGCAAGACAGACTCATAAACTGCTGCGCCGGTTCCGGGTTCTTCAAGTGCTGCATTGGTAACGAATATTAGTTTTGAGCTGCGGCCAGGGACCGTACTGTCACCACCAAGTGAGTCTTGCACATCACCAGGTATGATAAAATCATCATATTGATAATTCAAAATATAAAATATTTGTCCATAGTCTCCTATTAATGCTTTGATTTGGAAGACGTTAGGGCTAAAAGAGGTCACATGAAGATTAGACTGTAGACCTATTAGATTTTCTTTTACGCGTGGAGCAACAATTTTATTTGCCGTGGTGATATTATCTAGAATTTCTTTCATCGCTTCCTTATCAGATGGAAGCAAATTTCCAGCTTTATCTTCTAGATCTAGCTCATACAGCGCGTTCATAGCAGAAGTTATCTCATTAGCAGCGTTGAAAAAATTATCTAAAGGCTGGCTAATGTCAACCGCACTAGTTAATATTGCTTTAAAGTTGCCAATTTCTGCTTCAAAAAGTTTTTCTGCCGCAGTGAAAATAGATTGTAAATATTGACCTCCGATGTGCAGCTGGCTATCCTCTTGAAAAGATGGCAATAAAGGCGTTTTACCACTATTTTCTGCTTCAGGGCCACAAAATACTTCTGGGATTGGTGATGCAGCTAGCTTTTTAATCGCATTCAGCAGTTCATTTAAAAGATCTTCTTCTCGATTTAATATGTCATCAATTAAATCTTCACCTGCTTTTTCTTCTAGATCATCAATAAATCCATCATCAGAGCTTTTACACAATTCAGATAATAATTTTTTACTTTTAGTATGATCCTCTACTCTTTTTTGACACTTTATTTCATCAATATATTGTCCAAAAATATTTAGCCAATCCGCAAATTCATTTTTTGAATCAAACACTTTTGCCAAGCACTCGTATTTATTTATGGCCATCAAGCCATAATAAATTTTGTCTAAAGCTATTTTGTAGTTTAATGACTCTGGATCACCATTAAATAAAATACATACTTCTGAATGGGTTAAAACACCGGGAATATCATTGAAAAAGTCTTCAATTAAATCACTACTTTCAAATAATTCCTCGCAACCATCTATAATATCATCTACATCTTTTTCATCAATATAATTACCTGCATCGTCATAAGCCTGTCTAGATGTTAAAATATCATCAATGTTAGAGTCATGTGCACTACTAGAATTTAATACATTTGCCAGATCACTTTTACTAGAGTCCTCACACAAGTAAGCTAACTCTTGTAGAATTGTTGCCACTGATAATGTGACTATTTCATCGATGAACAAGATTACTTGATCGATCAAATTATCAACAAGATTTGTTGCGTGTCCCAAAACAGGATGCGAATACAAAGTATCTTTTATATAAATTAATGCATCTTTTACGGGATTTTCTAATGCTCCCTTCACTGCGGCTGCGGCGGGGCTTAAGGGATCTGCACACGTTCCATCTTCGTTTAACTTCGTAATGTCTTGCTCTATGTATAACCCTAGAAGAACGATGGCAGCAGGGACGGCAAGAAAAATCATAGAACAAATAATTTGTCTATCGGTTACACTAGTTTGATATTGCTGTACTAAAAAATCTCTAAAGGGTGCCGAGAACCTAGTTGGATCAGCCTCTAAAGTTGAATTTGTCACTTTATCAAATTCACCTATAATATAAGTTCTAAAACTAGCAGCAACAGAATCAGTAGTCGCATTTCTACCGACATACTTTAAAATGTTTTGAACATCTTCATGTTCCAGATTATCCATAATAGTTTTGCACACTATGTCTTCAGGTGACTGATTAATATATTTTTTTGCACACTCTAAAGCTATTTGTAGCATTTCTCTTAAGGGTATTACGTTTAAACAAAAGTCAAACGCATCTCTTGTTGTCTTTATTTTATCGCAATTTGCTAGGGCATTTAGAAAGCTTGAATCTGATACTTGTAGTATCCTAGAGCGAACTTGCTCTGCAATTGTTATTTTTTGTTGAGCAGTTAATTCCTTATTTCTTTTGTCTTGTCTTGTTTTGTAGCCTTTTTCATTGCCGCTTTCGGCGCCGGGATCATCAGTTTTTTGTTTTCTTTTTTTACTTTTTTTAGGACTACAAGCTATCAATCTGATTTCATTTAATGAAAGGGGAGTTACACCATCTTCTGCTTCGGGCGTGCCCGAAACTAATCTTTCAGGAATAAACAACAAGGCTTGCACACATACCAATGAAGGCTGCTGATCACTGGTAATTTTACCGCCGGTTTCTATATAAAGCTTGCCTGTGTATACGTACTGAGAGGTTTTAGCGATCTGCATCGCTAAATTTAAACCTTCGTTTGGTTGCAGGGCTCGCTTAAGCGCAGGTAACTCTAAAGATTCATCATTCCTAAGATATTGTCCAACTTTTTTAATTTTATCCTGTTCATGTTCTTTGAAATCGAACATGATAGTGTCTCCGAGATATCTAATAAAATCAGTAAAAATATCAGGGTTTTCTTGCTGGTTAAATACCGAAGCATAATTGGCTTTAGTTACATTGCTATCTTCGGCTAATCCTAATAGCTTTTTAAACCGGCCTAATGGTAGTTTTGCATTACAATGATAAATCTCACCGGCATCATCAATAATTTCTTCTTTTTGTTCATCTGTTAGTGCTTCAGGCCAATCATTATCAATATCTTTTAATAATTTCATTGCTTGTTCTGAATTAATCTTTTTTATTGGATCTTGTATGTACCATCTGTGGAAAAAACTCATTTTATAATCACTTATCCCTTATGTTGTATAGAGGCTGGGGCTAGAAGCATTTTCATGGCCTGCTGGATTGGTTGTAACAATCTTTGCTATAGCTACTTGAAGTTTTTGTAAAACAGCATCTATTTTAGTGCTATATTCCGCAGGAAGCGTTTTCATACCTTTTGAAATCAATTCTGAACTCTGTAAAGTTTTGCCGTCATTTACAGCAAATGGATTGCCGCCTGCGATTAACCCAATTAGCATCAATGTCAAATCAAAGTGTTGATGTGTCATAAGTTCTGTATTGAACTCCGTTTGAGAAGTAATAAAAGAATCTAACATGCTGTTTAGCTTATCTATATGATCATATAGATCCTCAATAACTGAATTTAATGAGTCAGCTTTAGCAACAGGCTGTAAATCTGAATCATCATTTCCAGCTATAAAATTAAATCTCGGAACACTTCTAACTTTACCACCGCCTGAATTTTTTTCAGTGCCACCGGTTACAAATTTAACTCCTTCAACGGCCCACATTCTTAAACCATCTGCTTTCATTGTTATGGCTGATTTCGCATTAACGGAACCAATGTTACCGTCAGCAAAGTATCTATCCGCACGGGTTTTTTGACTTATATACACTTCGGCGGCGACTTTTTCCATATCTCTTATACCAAAAACAGGCTCAATGTCACCAGGTGATCGAGAAATTTGTTTTGTTGTTGAAATAGCATTTTCAGAATTAAACCCAACTGCTACACTTATCGCCGCGGCGCCAGTTTGATTTCCATAGCCAGTGCCAATATCAGTTTCAGTGTCTCTGATCATACTAATCAATTGACCATTTTCACCGGCGAATCTTTTTTCACTTGGAGCCCTATCAGGTAGAATATAAGACTCTGGGAGATAATCTCCTCTAATACCCAAGTAGTTTGCTCTATTTGGTGATTTACCTTGTCTTATTTTTGCCTGTGCTGTCTGCAAATCTTTAACTGCAGGTACTTTCACACTTTACTCCTTTATTATATCATATTAACTATTTAGGCGTATACAATCCTTTTTGCTGTTCATATGGTACATATCCTGGGGTGCCTTCATCAATACGTCCATTCTTTCTCTTCTTGTCAAATCCAGGCCCACCAGCTGGTGCGTATGTTCCTTTAAACGGACCAGGAGCGATACCGGGCAATCGCAGTCTTATATGAAAGTGATTACTATGAGTATGATTGTCGCCAGAAAGTCTACATTTTCTATTTTTAAAATCTACATAAGCCGGATGGGTTAGACTCCATCCGTTTTTGCTTTGTGCAGAAAATTCTTCTATTAGCTTTTTAACCGGCCTGACCCACGGTCTAGCAAAAATTATACTGCTGCAAAACGGTATAGAATATCTGAGATATTCCATAAATGCAAACTGGTCGATATCTCTATTCCAAAGCAATGGGCTGCCGTTTTTTGCCCCTAGCATACTTGTACCAGTTTTGCCCCTATAGGTATATTCGCCAAGATTTACGCCGCGAAAACGCTTTCCATTGGCGTCAGTATAAATGGTGGGAAAAGTTAAGTCTATACCGATTCCTGCTTCATGAGTTATATGGCCGGCATTGTCACCACCTCTTTTTATCGAAATGTGTCCAAACCACCATCCAGGTTTTAACCATGTCGGAGGTTGTCTATTCGTATCGGTTATTTTTTTGCTAATCGCCGGATTATTTTTGTAGCCTTTGCCTATATCTTCTCCACCAGGGACATTCGCCAATCCCTTTAAGTATCTTTCCATTTTTAAGGTGCCATAGCCATAACTTTTACAGTTTGGAAGTTGCCAAACTCTATTGTTATAGCCAGATGAATATTTAACCCACTTTAAATCTTCAGGCGTTGCTCCTGAATAATTGTAATTACCATAGCTACAAGTGTTTTTTTCTTCGTCTACTTTCTTTGATTGAGCTGGTCTATTCGTACTTGGAGTAACAGAGTTAACTTTTTTATCATCTGGTTTTGGCGGTGTATTACCTGCCTCTAAAGCTTTTTGAATTTTTTCTTGATCCCCCGCATTACCCATTAAAGCCTCAAGATTTATTTCTTTTGTGATTATTTTTTTTTGCACACGTTTGATAGATTCATCTAATTTATTTATTTTTTTCCTATCGGCAAATGCTGTGAAAAAAGCTGGTGTCCCTGCAAGAGATTGTATTGTGCCTTGATCAAGTGTGTTATTTGGGTATTTTGATAATATTATATCTTTATTTTTTCTATAATTTACCACAATTGACTTATCTGTCTGTATGTCTTGCTTAAGTTTAGCAATTTTTGGATCTTCCGGCTCTGTAGAAGTTGGCTTTTTAGACTCCACCGTTTTTGAAGCAGCTTTCTTTGCTGGGTTTTTAGGTGGCGCTGGTCCAATAACTTCAACTACTTTCGGTATTAAGTATTCAGGTCCTATTTGATGCGCACATTCGCCATGAGGTATATTAGTTCGTATCACCCTTGCACCGGTTTTATAAACACTATTATAACGATCTTTATTAAATTTACCAGTTGCGATTTGATCCGGCTTTTTACCAGCCTCTGTTAAAAATGTTATTTTTGATTGATTAAACCCGCCGGTTTCAAATAATTTTGTTACGCTATTCCAACCGTAATCAGAGTCTAAAAAACGCGCTGCGGATATTTTGCTTTCAAATGTGCCTTGGTCGACTAATTGTTTTAAATACCAACCATGCGCACTACCCCCGCCGCTGTGAGAAAAACTAACTATATCACCAGGAGCCAATCCATGTGATACTAAAACGCCCGTTACAAACCCAGCCTGAACAGTTCTTGATTTATTTTTACTAGGTGTTTTTGCTAAAAATGGCCTTAGTAAAACAATGTTATATCCATCTGGTATATGGGATGGTCCCATTGTTATTAAATTTTTTATCGATGCATTATAACCACTACCATCGCCGTGAAACATTAAAAATACAGTTACAGGTTTTGATTTATTAATGTTTTTTGGTATCGCTATTTGATATGGAATTGAATTCGCTGAAGCACCTTTGTTTGGTGAGCCAAGAGGAGATGTACCTTTTTTTATATCAACTTGATCAAGGGAGGTTATAAATTTATCTATTTTTTCCGTAGATGTGATTATAGACTTTGGTGCAGCAGTACCTCTTCTGATGTTAGTCCTTACGTTTGGTTTTCCACTGCAATCATTAACATAATTGGACGGGCCGGAATTATTCATATTGGACGTGCCCATATTGTTTACAATACCTGTATTTAGTGGCCCAATGAATATGGGATCTCTAAAATCGTCCATATCTGAAAATGTAACTTGAACAGGATCGCCATAATTTGGAAGTGCAAATTCATGGCCAACATAATTATATTTTTTAAAAACTCCTATCGTTGTGATTATATTTCTGATCCTTCTATTAAAATCAGGATTTGCTAAATCTATTTGTTTGGGTGTTTCTACCATTGTTATTTGAGGAATGTTAACAATAGCTAGAAAAGGCTTAAAATTTCCAACGCCTGGAGTAAAGTCTAATCTGTTTGATATTTTAGCTGCTGCGAGGAAATCATCAAACAAAAAACTAGTGCTAGTGTCACCCTCTAAAACTTGAAATATAAAGTCTCCTGTTAATATGTTTGCGGTTTCAAAACCATTTGGGGTGTTTGCTCTTTTGACTACCTCTCTAATTAAGGGTATTGGTGATGAATCAGTCTTGCTATAATCAACAACTTTACTTCTAACTGGGAAATTATTTTGTACGAAGTTGATACCACTCATACTTATTTATCCCCTTGTATTACATCAAAAAGCTCTCTTTTATCTTCTTCTGATAGTTGTACACCAGAATCAGTTTTCTTGGCCATAATGGACGTAAGTTTTACTAATTGTTCATTGGATCGTTGTAAAGTTTCTACATATTTAGCTGCGATGAAACCTAGATCTTTGTGAGTTTCTGACCCGTTGGTTATTTCTGCAAACACTTGAGTAAGTAAAGTGGAGGTAATGTCGCGATCATCACGTATGTTTTGAATTGCTTCTTGTATGTAAGTCTCTAATTCTTTTACTGATCGTCCCATTCTTTTTTAAACTCCGCGTAACGTTTTCTTACTTTGTTTAGAGAGCTTACAACTTGCTTTGTATTCAAGCCGGTAATTTCTCTGATATACAAGTAAATAGCTTTTTTATTAAAAATCTCTATATTGTTTGCTTCGCTAAAAAGAATTTCAATCGCTTGAATGGTCTTAACTTCATTTTCTCGGAGTGGCATTTTTTTCCAAGATTGTATTTCTTTATTAAGATATAAAAAGAATTCATGTTTGTTGCGATCCTCAATGTAGGTATTATGCACAACTAATTTTTGAATGGCGGGTGTGTTTGATTGTTCTGTTTGAGTTAAAAAATATTCTTCTAAATGTGTCTCTCTCTTTGCTTTTTTGGAGGTTTTCTTTACCTCGGCAATAAACCAATTTTTAGACACGACACTAAAATAGGTAAATGCTTTGGAACCTTTCTCGGGATCAAAATTGTTTAAAACTGTAATTAACCAGTTTTTGCAATCTTCTTTAAGGGAGTCAATATTTGGGAGCGAAGTAAATTTATAAGTGTAGACTATTTTATCGACCATCTCATCAAAAACTGGGCCGATATAAACTTTATATAGCTCATTTCTTATCTTGGGATCTTGTGTTTGGCAATATTGAACTATTGCATCTTGATGTTCTTTTCTGAAATAATGGTTTTTAGTTCTCTTCCTCGGCATATTCTTCCTCTTGTCTTAAGACACTTTGAAAACTTTGACACTCCTCAACAAGTGCTTTTGAGTGACGAAGTAGATTTCCTAAAGTTTCATCACCATAAAAACGTTCAAGTTTGTTTACAATCTCAATGTGTACTTGGTATTCTTCTAAAGTTTCACTAAAATTATCTAACTCATCTTGAAAAGTTAAAAATCGATTTAAAAGCTTAACAACATACCATACTAAAACAAAGTTAAAGATTATTGAGAGGGCCAAGAAAAAGTGCGTCATCTGCTATTATCTAGTTCCTTTTTTTGATTTTTTAAATCCTCTTTAGAGTTTTTAATAAACTCCTCTGTTAGATCACCAGTTTTGCTTTTTTTCTTTTGTTTTTTGGCATTATAAGAAAAGTTTGTTGGTTTTCTTCCGATGTTTTTAGAATCACACCAAGGGCAGTCTTCTATCGTTTCGCCCATCAAGTGGTTTTCTTTCCACTCTCCCAAGCAATCTCCACACTGGTAAACATAAATAGGCAATTTAATTCTCCTTACTCCGGTTGGTCACATATGACGTCCCAATCGGCAGTTGTTTTTTCATTAAGTTTAACTATGGGTGGATTTAAAACAACCAATCCTTCTGGAGAATTTGACATCTTAAACCCTTGTAAAACCGGTACAATGTCGGATTGTTCCATTAAGGATTTTTGTAATGCCATCATCAATGCGCCAATCGCTTGTTTTGATAAATTTGTATGTTTTATCTCACTCATATTAGTCTCCTTTTAAAATTCTATAACTATCCTCATCAAAATGTTGTGTTGAAAACTCAAATAATTCGGAATCTTCAAGCGCTACCATCTGGTGTCTTAAGCCAACATAAACGTGAAAATTATCCCCAGGCAACAAAATTTTCTGTTTTGCGTTGTTTATTTCATCGTCGTCTGAATAATAAACCATTAGTTTGCCTGATTGTAAATAAAATACTTCATCTTTTATTTTGTGATAGTGCCATGAGCACCTTTTTCCATTTTTAAAAAACAGTAGTTTTCCACAATACTCTGGCTTATTAACAATCCATTTTTCAAAGCCCCAGCCTTTTGAAACAAATTTAATCTCTAAAGAATTCGACATCAGTTATTCCTTTATCGTCTATGTATTTATCTCCTGCCGGCTTTCCTAGAAAAAGCTGGTGGTATTTTACGCCCCAAGAATCAAGCTGTTTTTTTGTAAAATTATAAAAATCATAGCGCGCAAGATCTGCTTTGTTATTGTGTCTTCCCATTCCTCTTGCAGTTTGAAATATTATTGTATTTCCTAAACTGTATAATTGATTAATTTTATTTATTCTATCATATAGAGGCTTTGCGTTTTCATAATCTCCATTTGTGTTTGTACATATCGTGCCATCTATGTCAACGACGTAAGTTTTTTTGTTTGTTACTTTTGAAATAGTTTTAGTGGTTGAATACCCCTCAATAAAATTAAATATTTTTACTTCTGCTAAATCGGAGCCCACAACTTCACTTTCTTTATAATCTCCACCTTTTACAATTATATCAGGTTTTATCTCTTTTATTAATTCTAATGGAGTGTTTTCAGAAAAAATAACAACATGGTCTACACAATCGAGAGCCTCAAGAAGTTTTTTTCTATCTTTTTGTTTGTTTATGGGCCTTTGCGAGCCTTTTAGTCTTCTTACACTATTATCACTGTTTAATCCAACAATTACAGTGCCTAGAGTTTTACAATATTGCAAAAGTTCGATGTGACCTCTGTGTAATATATCAAAGCATCCATTTGTAAAAACTTTTTTCATACTATCGAAACACCTTTTCTTTGCACAACTTTGCTAGCGCATTCATTTGCAAACTTAATTGATTTAAAAATATCACCAGTATTCAAATATTTAGTAATTAATCCTGCGAAAAAAGTGTCTCCTGCACCGGACACATCTTTAATTTCTACCTTTTCCACTGAAAATACTTCTCCTTTATACATGCAGCCGTTTTCACCTAAAGTTACTATTAATTTGTTCATTATATCTTTTGGGAGCGTATCTCTTGAATCATTATATTCTTTTTTGTTTATTTTTATAAATTTTGAATTTACACACCAATTTCCTAATTTTTTCTTTGTATCTAAAAAAACGTTAGAATGATTAGCGCATATAATTTCAATATCTTCTTTTGATAAAAAACCTTTATTATAATCAGATATAACTATTATTTTATATTCATCCAAATTGATTTGTTTTAAATCACATTTATTTATCTCATCATCATTCTTATCAACCCTTAAAAACATTTGATTTGTATCTAGGTGGACATATCTTGTTTTTGAAACTGATTGCCAGTTGTCATTAGTGTGAATTGAACAAGAAACCCCTAAAGATTTTAAATTTCTTTGGACATTCATGGCCATACCAGGGTTTGAAGTTTGATCCATGGGAACAAAAACCGGTGCTGGCGCTGCCGGTGCTAGTCTATGGCAAGATCCATAACAAAAAACATCAACACAAGATTCTCCTATTACTAATACATCGTTTTTCATTCTTTACCTGATGAGAAAGTTCTTGTTTCCACTTATCTTATCTCTCCAATAGTTTAACAAATCTAACATAGTTTTTTCAAAACTAATTTGTGGTTGCCAGCCTGTATGTGATTTAAACTTATCAGTGTTTGGCACTTGAAGATCAGCATCTATGGGGCGTAATCTTTCTGGGTCTATTTCTATTGAGATATTTCTAACAGTTGATAAAGATATCAAATAGTCCAACATTTCTTTAACACTACATGTAAAGGAACCGCCTATATTATAATATTCACCAGCCGTAGGGTTTTTAGTAACCAGAAGATAATATGCTCTCACTGCATCACGAACATCAGACCAAGTTCTTAAAGAATTTAAATTACCAACTTTAATAACGGGCTCTTGCAATCCAGCCTCTATCATTGCAATCTGCTTTGCAAAGGTTGATTCTGCAAAGACGTCACCGCGCCGGGGGCCTGTGTGGGTGAACATTCTGGTTGTCATTACTGTTAATCCATATGCTTCAGCATAAAAGCGACCTATTAGGTCTGTTCCTACTTTTGATATAGCATATGGAGAAGCCGGGTGGAACGTAACGTCCTCATGGATTGGTAACAACTCTTTTGACACTCTACCAAAAACCTCTGATGATGCACAAACATGAATAACAGGATTCAAATTAAGTTTTTTTATTGCATCTAATACTTTTGCTGTCCCAAGAATATTAGTCTCTAGTGTTTCTAGAGGAGATTCAAAACTAGTTTTTGGGTAGCTTTGAGCGGCCAAATGAAAAACATAATCAGGTTTTACTTTATCAAAAACATGCAACAATGATGATAAGTCATTAATGTCCCCATATTCTAAAAAAACTCTATTTTTATCATTTATTCTTGGGAATAAGTGCTCTATATTATCAGTTCTGTCATTCCACCTCATTAACCCAAAAACATTCCAGTCTGTTTTTTCTAATAAAAAATCAGCCAGATGGGAACCAACCATCCCTGTAATACCTGTAATTAAACAATTAACTGACATAATCTCCCTTTTCATCTCTCATTGAAAGTATGGGGTTTTTTATTGGCCACCAAAAATCCCAATCACTATCATTCCACTTAATGGTAAACTGTTTGCCATCTGTAAAATGAGTATCTTGTTTGTAATAATACACTATTTCTTCGTCTAATGCAAGTATAGAATTACCTATTCCTGGTGGTAACAATAATTGTTTTCTGTTTTCTCCATTAAGAGTAAATGCTTGCCATTTTTTGTAGGTAGGAGAATATGTTCTATTATCAGCGATCAGTGCATATCCACTACCCTTTAAGACCGTAACTAGTTTTGTTGTTTTGAAGTCGCCGTGTAGACCTCTAAGGACATTTCTTCTAGAAATTGATATATCGTCTTGAACAAAATTAACTTCACCAATAGCCGAGTTAAATTTCTCACTATCATACAATTCTACATAAGAACCGCGGTGATCTTCAAAAACCTCTGGAATTATTAACTTTACTCCATGTAGCTTGGTATCTTTAATTATCAACTTTCATTTCCTTTAAAATAGTTGTTTCTTGTTTTGTATAAGTCACGATTTTGTAAGAACCACTCCAACGTTTCCCTAACGCCATCTTTAATGGAAGTAGAACATTTAAATCCATGACTTTCTGCTCGTGTGGTATCCATTAACCTTCTTGCATCACCTTTTGGCTTTGTTACATCCCATTCAATACCAACTTCTTTATTAAAACAATCACGGATTGTTTCTGCAACCTCTTTAATGGAGACGCCATCACCGCTGCCTAAATTAACTGGGTCTGTTACACCATTTTCAACCATGTGTATCATGCCTTCAGCGCAATCACCAGCATAAATAAAATCTCTAATTGGCGTGCCGTCGCCCCAACAGACTAGCGGAGATTCACCCGAAACAATTCTGTTTATCAAAGATGGAACAACCATTGCGTTCTCCGGGTCAAAGTTATCCCACTTACCGTATACATTTGCTGGTCTTACTATAGAAATATTATCTCTTCCGTATTGAATTTTATACGCATCAGCTTGAAGTTCACCGATTCTTTTCGCCCAGCCAGGGTGCTTGTCATTATCCGATGGGAAAGTTTTCCAAACATCGTCTTCTTTAAACACCTCTGCAGGATGATATACACCGACAGAACTAGTATAGAGATACCATTTGACATTGCATCGCATTGCTGCTTCCATCATGGCGGTATTAAACATAAGCATGGGTACCATAAAACTCGCTGGTTTTTCACGAGACATTTTTGGAGAGCCTTTGATTCCAATAAGATTAAAAACGTAATCTTGGCCTTCGCACGCTTTCATACAGTTTTCTAAAACAGTTAAGTCTAATTTCATAAACTTTACTTCAGACGGTAAATCACCAGGATCGTCCAAAGATACAACTGTCACTTGGCATTTTTTTGCCAACAGTTTATCAACCAAATAGCGGCCAATCATTCCGGTGCCACCAGTAACCAACACTTTCGAATTATCTAAAATATTTTTCATTTTTTACTCCACTATGAAATATGAAACGCGGGAAGCATAAGGAAAGCGCTTTAGTTTTACATTCTGCAAACCAAAAACTTCCATCAAAGCTAAAGTTTCTCCCGGTGAGTCAGGATCATTCAATTCATCAAAAGCAACTACACTGCCTTTTGTTAGTCTAGGCTTAATAGCCTCTAAACACTCTTTAGTAGGTTTATACAAATCAAAATCGAAATAAGCTAAAGAAACAACCGTTTCAGGATTGTCTTTCAAATACGTGTGTATTGTTTTTGTAGCATCACCTTTTACGAGTTCAAACTTTTTAATGTGAGATAGAGGATTATCATTTTCAATATTCTGAACAACTTCAGATAGATACTTATCATAATCAGTTGTCAATGCCAGTTCTCCTTTAACCATCATTGATGAAGTACCGTCCTCTTCGGTAATTTCTGGAAAGCCTTCAAATGTATCAAAAGCTATCAGCTTTTTATGTCTATTAAATGGCTCATACATCCCGCGCAGAGCAGCAAACAAAGCTACATTTTGGCCCCATCTAGTGCCAAACTCCATTAATACACCATGCACATCAATTTGTTTTTGATATATGTAATTCATGAACAATATTCTGGAGAGGTTTTTAGAATTTAAAAATAGTCCCAAATTTGACAGAACTTGCTCTTCTGGAATAGGACACTTTTTAAGCAGGTTATACATTTCGTCTCTTGCACTTTTTTCTGATTCATTGTCATATGTTAAAATTTTTGTGTTGTTGTCAGCCATCAGTACTCTCCTTTATTTCTTCCAAACCAACGCTGGTATTTTTTTGCTATTACCAAACGCTATCACCCATGCCCAATATCTTAATCTACCTTCTATTAAATCGTATCTATTATCTTGTATTTGTTTTAGTCTTATTGGTTTCAAGAAAAACCCTTTTTTCATCTCTTCTGCTAACTGAACAGGAGAAGGGGTCAAGTTCATTTTATTATCTAAAGCTTCTTGAACAGTCGTATAAACTTTTCTGTTGTAATCATTAGAAACTTTAATTTCATTAACATCAACATAGCTCACTGGGGTTTTTAAGTTTTCGTCAATTAACTTAAGATCTTCCGGTGATAAATTAAAGTTTGTTGACTTTGCATTTTCAATTGCACGTTTTTCTTTAGATGTGTTAGGAATAACAACAACTCTTGATTGCGCAGTTAACCAGTTTAACACAACTTGACCAGGAGTGCAATTATATTTTTTAGATATTTTATGTAACAGATCGACTTGATTTTTACCGTTTGCCAATTTACCTTGAGCTAAAGGGCTATAAGCTATTAAAGTTATATCATTATCAACACAATAAGGCAATAGTTTTTCTTCTATTGATCTCTCAAATAAATTATATTCTGTTTGAATTGATGACAATGTACTGTTCTTTAAGTTTGATATTGTTTGCTCGACTTCATTAAATGTAAAGTTGCTCACACCTATGTGTCTTACTTTACCGTCACTCACTAGTTTTTCCATTCCAGATAGTGTTTCACTCAAAGGAATATTTGGATTTGACCAGTGTACCTGTAATAAGTCAATCACATCTGTTTGCAATCTACTTAAACTAGCTTCACAAGATTTTATAACGCCGTCATGTGTCACATCTTTTGGAGATACCTTACTCGCCAAAAAAACATTTTTTCTACCTATCTTTGACAACGTTTCACCCAATAATTTCTCGGATGCTCCATCTCCGTACACTGGGGCCGTGTCAACAAAATTGACTCCATTATCTAAAGACGCTTTTATAGTTTGTTCTATACTGGTTCCACTTTCGTTTTCAGGAAGATGAAAGCCAGTGCCAAAACCTATAACAGAAATTAAATCTTCACTATTTCCTAATTTACTATATTTCATGGAAAAACATACACCTTTATAGTTTTTTTGTTTGTTAGTTTCCAGGCCCAATATTTTTTAATTTCTGAAAAATAAAAATCTTTTAAAATTTGATACTTTCCATTCCTGTATCTAGTCCTTAAGGGTGGCAAATCAAAACCTTTTTCAACCCTAGTGGACAAAAGCTCTGGGCTTGGTATTAAATCCAACTTGTTTTGTATTGCGTCTTCGCAAGAAAAATAGTCACAATTTTCATTTTCGATATCAACATCATCAATATCAATGTCACTAGTCTTTATACGAAAGCAATTACTAATCGTGTCAAGTTCAAAGTTTGTTAAATCAATTTTTAGCGCATCAATATTTTCTTGTAAATGTTGCAGGTTTAGTGTTCTAACCACAGATATGACATTTTGTTTAGCGACCCAAGCTAACATTAACTGATTTGTTGTGCAGCTGTATTTGTTTTTAATGGCGATTATATCTTTGTTAAATTCAACTTTGGTGCCCTGTAAAAAGGGACTATATGACATGAATAAGCAATCATTTTCTTTGCAAAAAGGTATGATTTCTTTTTCTGCGTCTTGTTCTAACAAGTTGTATTCATTCTCAATTATAAATGGTTTGCACTTGTTTTTAAAATAAAAATCTTTAATTTCAGTTTCGGTAGCGTTACCTATACCATAACTTAATATTTTTCCTTCATTGGTAAATTTATTTAACGAATCAATTAGGTCTTCTAAAGGAGTATAGGGGCTAACCCAATGAGCCAAGTATATATCTATATAATCAGTCTTTAATCTTCTCAAACTGTTTTCTAAAGACAATCTCAAGCTTTTACTATCAGAGTTTCTGGCATTAAACTTGGTGCAGATTACATTTTGCTGTCTTTTGTTTTTCAGAGCTAGTCCTAAAACTTCTTCAGAGTATCCGCCGCCATATAATTCTGCGGTATCAAAAAAGTTAACACCCAAGGACATTGCTTTGTGATAAAAATAAATTCTTTGCTTTTCAAAACATTCTGAATCGGTGGAATTTTTGTTACCAGTTTTATTAACTCCTAATGCAATTTGTGAAACGTTTTTTTCAAAAAAATTATTTTTTAGAAAATTCATTTAGATACTCGGTTCCCACCCTTTTAATCCATCAGTTTCTAGGTTGCTTCTTAATAAACTTTTTTCTTTATCACCGAACTCTTCTAATAAAAGATTTTTCATTCTATTTCTCACACCATTAATTTGATGCGCTAGCTTTAATAAATCATTGTATTTCTCTTCATTTTTTTGCATTTCGTCTTTCAAATACCAAATATGAACATTGATTTGAGAGAGAACCATGATTATTCTTATAAACCTTGCATTTAGTTTAACATTATTTTCAGATAAAATTAAATCGATATCATGAGACAGTTTAGATATCTCTTGAGTTATACTGGTGTTGTTATCAAAAAGCATCTCTTTTATCTGGTCTACAGATAATCTATCTATCAGCTCCGCGGCCGGAAGTACAAATTGTCTATCAGTCATAATTAAAATCCTTTTAATGTTGCTAATTCTTTATTGTTTTTTATCCATTCAATTGTTTCACTTATGCCATCTTCTAAAGAATATTTTCTTTCAAAATTCAAAAGTTTCTTGGCTCTATCCATGTTCATGATTCTTATTGGATCACCAGACGGTTTTGTCACATCCCACTCGATTTTTATTGGATTCTTTTGGGTATTACAGATAGTTTCTGCTACTTCTTTAATGCTATAGCCATTACCTGACCCTAGATTTATAGGAACACAGGGTGGAGCTTTTTCTAAAGCTTCTAAAAGCCAATAAGCAACTTCTTTAGAATAAATAAAATCTCTTATTGCAGATCCATCTCCCCATACTTTTAGTGGATTTTCTCCATGCAGAACTCTGGATATAAGAGAGGGAATAACTTGAGCTGTTTTAGGGTTTAAATCATCAAATGGTCCATATACATTGCTTGGCCTTAAAATCTTTACCGCATCCCAACCATATTCTTTCAAGTATGTCTCACCTTGTATTTCTCCTATACGTTTAGCTAATCCAGGTATGCGATCATTTTGTTTTGGCATACCATTCCATGCATTATCTTCAAAGTGCTCTGAAGCTTGTGGATATATACAAACACTACTAACAAACATGAATTTATCAACATCCGATTTAAAAGCTGCATCCATGAGATTAGTTTGGTATCTTAACATCGGAACAAAATAGCTAGCCACTTTTGTTTCACCAATACCTACTGATCCTTTTATACCAATCAAATTGAATACATAGTCTTGATTTTTTGTCACCTTAAGACAGTTATTCATGTCTGTAAGATCCTGTCTTTCAAAGGGCACTTCATTGTTAAAAACTTTTTTTGCATACTCTTCAGAGTCTAGAGAAACAACAGACACATTTGCATTTCTTTCCAACAACATTTTTACTAAAGGTATACCAATAGTTCCGGTGCCGCCAGCAACTAGAACGTTTTTGCCATCATACATTTTAAACCGCCTTTTTAATAAAATCTGTAATTTTTTGATTTATCGAGGATTCATCTAGGTGTGTTACTTTATGAAGTAGATTGCGATCTCCAAAGCTAAAATAAAAATCATTATCTAGTGATATGTTCAATACATCTTTTTTGTGACCATTTTCTTTCAACAACGAAAATAGTTTTTGCCCTATACCTCCACTTTTAATGTTTTCCTCTACTACAATAACACGTTTGTTTTCACACAAATTTAGAATGTTTTGTTCAGGAAGTGGATTTAGGCAAAAAAGATCACAATGAGAAACATCGATCCCGTTTTGTTTGATTGTGTTTATAACGTTTTGTGTCGTGTGCGTCATAAAACCGGAAGAGAAGACAATTGTATCACTGGTCGTTGTCTCTAGTTGTTTGACCCCTAGATTTATATCGTCTTCTTCTGAATACAATCTCGGTAAAAGACCTTTTTCAATTCTAAAATATTTTGGATGTTTGTTTAGATACGACAAATCAACTAACTTTTTAGTATTAATATCATCAGTTGCATTATAAACATGTAATCTAGGCAAATTTATCATAGCTGCTACATCTTGCACTCCGTGGTGCGTTGGCCCGTCAGTGCTATATGTAAATCCTGCGCCGACACCTATTATGTTAACGTCTAGATTCATCGCGCATATATCAACATTTACTTGTTCCAAAACTCTTAATGACACAAAGTTATTAATTGCATAGACATAAACTTTTTTTCCGCAACTTGCAAGACCGGCAGCTAAACTTATTAAAGTTTGCTCTGCGATTCCAACATTTAGATATTGCTCTGGAAAATCTTTTTCTATTTTCTTTAAACCAAAGGCGCCATGATCAGCAGTAAGCACTAAAACATTTTTATCTTTAGAAACATAATCGTACAACCGATTAAAAAAGGCATCGCGCATGTCAATCATTTTGTGATAACTCCTCGATTGCTAGTTTCAAAATATCATCGGTTATTGCTCCATGATGCCACTCGCTTTTATTTTCCATGAAGCTGACTCCTTTGCCTTTAATTGTGTTCGCGATAATCATTGTTGGCTTTACAGAGTGTCTTTGACTTAAGGCATCGAATATTTCTTGATAATTGTGGCCATCAATCTCAACAACATTCCACCCAAACGCTTCAAATCTTTTACCCAAAGGCTCTAAAGAGTTTATGGTTTCAGTTGAACCATGTATACACAACTTATTTCTATCTACTATTGCAACTAAATTTGATAAATTTAAGTGTGAAGCTAAACTTGCAGCCTCCCAAACTGAACCTTCGTGACATTCACCATCACCTAAAATAACATAACTAATGTAAGGGAGGCCACTCAATTTAGCGTTCAATGCAAAACCAACAGACACAGCTAGTCCATGACCTAGAGATCCAGAAATAAATTCAATACCTGGAATATTATTATCTGGGTGTTCGCCAAGAATACCACCATTATTCATATTAAACAATTCTTGTTCTTCAAAGAAACCTAAATCTTGCAGAACTACATATTGTGCAATACTAGCGTGTCCTTTGCTTAAAATAAACCTATTCCTGTTAAGTTTCTTATAGTTTTCAGCAGAAATATTTAAAAAACCACCATAATACAGGACACCCAACAAATCTAAACAAGAAAAGGCCCCTCCAACGTGACCTTTACCAGCTTTATTAATAATTTTTATTATTTTTTTTCTATGTTGGTTGACCCTGGTTTTGATGTCTTTTAAATCTAGTTTCATAGATTATAATATTCTCCAACCTCAACCATTAAAGTTGATTTGCTATCTTCTCTGTTTAAGGCTTTTTCGTAAGCTGCAAATATATCTTCTTTATTTTCTAATAAAACAACATCAACATTTGTTAGTAAATGTCTAAATGCCTCTGTGTGGTCTTGAGTGTGCTGTAATCCACCATCTAGAGGGGTTTTGGCGCCAATTGCAGTTCGTATAATTATTCTTGGCTTAAAAGTTCCCCATGTCATTTCTTCCATTTTATCTAGGTGGTTAACCAATTGATTTACAGCTAATAACAAAAAATCAAACCTTGGATAGCAAGTAACTGGAATGTAGCCTTCCATTGCTAAACCTATTGATAATCCCATTTGAGTTTCTTCAAAAACAGGAGTTTCAATTTTTCTATCTTTTGGTATTGTTTTTAAAGTATTATAAATAGAGTTTCCACTATAAGCCACTGATTGGCCAATAAAAACAGTTTTTGGATTTTCTGCCAAATATTCCATTGATTTGACTAGATGATCAACATACTTCATTTATTCTCCTTTTTATTTTAAAATAAAA
>CEPI01003718.1_pt1 | contig 28784 bp, 26 predicted proteins | sample 530491 | NCBI WGS metagenome assembly CEPI01 (sample SAMEA2620210, study PRJEB7988) | marine metagenome | isolation source: saline water (ENVO:00002010), including | reverse complement strand
CTGGAACATTGCTTGTCCTGACGTTTTTGTAGTTATTCTAAATAAGTGACGAGCAACACAGACCGGCGCGCGCCTCCCTGGCGCGCCGGCATACCGTCCATCCATGGACATAAGTGGCGCTTTTTCAGACACAACCCGAAGGGCTGGGACTATTTTTGCGGCCGCCTGCGTTGTATGAAATACATCCCTGTATTTCACCGCTGCGCAGCCCGCTAAGCTGTTCAAATGAGTTCCAGACTCATTTGTCAATCGCTTATGTAGGAGGGCTACACGGCGTGATTTCCGCCTTGTCAGACACAAAAAAAGCCTCCAGCAGTGGTGGAGATGAAAGATCAACAAGCCCTAGCGACCGCTTTTAATAAAAGTTTGTTCACATGGTATGTGTCCGTGAAGTTTAGGTAAATCCGCGTGCCGATAAAAAAATAAATCGCCCTACAACCGTAAATTCTGCTACATTCTATCGCCCTTTCAAGGGCTTAGCTTTGTTCTTCATCAACAACAAAGCCACTTTTTCATCTGGAGAATGACTTTATTGAACACTCAATCGGTTGTTGATTATGCCGTATTCGATCTGATTGCCGATGCCTTAACCACCCATGGTTACTGCATCCTGCCACAGTTGTTGCCTCCAGCATTGACTCACAATTTATACCGGCGCGTATCCCGTCTTGACGAACATAATGACTTGTTGCTTGCTGGTATAGGTCGTGAACAAAAACATCAATTGAATGAAAATATTCGTAGTGATGAAACCCGTTGGCTGGATCCGGCTAACAGCATTGACCAGGCTTATCTTTCCCATATGGCTGACTTCCGACTGGCGATGAATCAACGTTTGTTTCTCGGCCTGTTTGATTACGAAGCGCATTATGCACATTATCCTACTGGGGCATTCTACAAACGGCATGTGGATGCATTTAAAGGTCAGTCAAATCGTATATTAACGACAGTGATGTACTTAAACCCGTTCTGGCAGGCTCAGGACGGCGGTCAATTGCAGATCTATGACATTAATAATGATAGTCTGATTACCTCAGTTGAACCCGAAATGGGCACCTTTGTGGTTTTTCTAAGTGAGCAGTTTCCGCATGAAGTTTTGTCCGCCAGGCGGGATCGTTACAGTATTGCAGGGTGGTTCCGGGTTCAGGATCCATTGCAGGCACCATTAATATGAAAACAGACTTTGACATTCTGGAATTGGGGCAATCCGATTTACGTCGTATCGCCGAACCTGTCACCGATATACAATCTACGGTATTTCAGCAAAAGATTGATGCATTAATTGAATTTGTGAAACAGCGTGGTGGTATGGGAATTGCCGCGACTCAAGTCGGTATTAACCAACGATTTTTTATTATGTCGAGCCATCCCAATGATCGTTATCCCTATGCACCGGATATGCCTGCAACCAGTGTTATTAATCCTGAAATTGTCTGGCATTCCGACGCTATGGAAAAAGACTGGGAAGGTTGTTTGAGTGTCCCCGGATTACGTGCCCTTGTTCCGCGTTATCAGCAGATAAAAGTTCGCTATCTGTTGCGTAATGGTGAGTTGGTTGAAACGGAATATCATGATTTTATGGCCAGACTGTTTCAGCATGAACTGGATCATCTTGATGGCAAAGTGTTTGTTGATCGAGTGGAAAGCAGCTTGGATATGATGACCGAATCCAGCTGGCGCTCCATGCTGACACAACAATCCGGAGACAATGACAAGTAATGGCACAGCAATTTACAGCTTTATCGGACCGCTTGATTGAATTCATTCATAAACAACATCTGTTTTTTGTGGCAACAGCAACAGCTGACAGTCGGGTTAATGTCTCCCCCAAAGGCATGGATTCGTTGAGAGTATTAAACAGCAACCGCGTGGCCTGGCTCAACGTGACTGGCAGTGGCAATGAAACTGCTGCACATATTGAAGAAATTCCGCGTATGACCATTATGTTTTGTGCATTTGAAGGAAAGCCTTTAATTCTGAGACTCTATGGACAGGCTCAGGCTATACATCATCATGACCCCGAATGGAAAAGCCATTATGCCTTGTTTGATCCGCTGCCCGGAGCCAGACAAATCTTTATTCTGGATATTGATCTGGTACAAACCTCTTGTGGCATGGCTGTACCCTATTTGGATTATGTCGGTGAACGCGAATTGCTGAATAACTGGGCTGAACGCAAAGGTGAAACCGGTATAAAAGACTATTGGCGGGAAAAAAATCAATTCACTGTGGATGGACTTGAAACCAATATTGTAAATAAGAATCTTTAGTCTGCTTGCCCCTAATGGCCGAACATTTCACCCACCGATTTTGCCAGAGATTCCGAACGTTTCGGATTACGCAGTGCCTGCATCACCGGTTCACGCATACCGGGAATGAATAACAGATCGGCCAATAACTGACTGAAGCCGGGTTGACCGGCATCATTGAGGGCGAGTTGCTCAAGATACAACGCACAGATTGCCGGTTTGGCCACTGCCAGCCAGATTCGCCCCGAAATTATTGCCAGGACTTCAATTTCCTTACTGCAGCGATGTTTCAGTACCTGGGTTACCATTCGCTCAACTAATCCACGCGCGGGGCTGTTTGATGCTGCCCGCAAGCAGGAAATAATCCTGGCCGTATCGGGTTGTTTTTCTTGTAATTGAATATCAACCTGCTGAGCCAGCACTTCTATTACCCCTGCAGCAGGACAGGCATGTTCCAGTAACACACAGAGATTATGAAATGGTTCTTCTGGCAGTTTTGGCAGCGTTTGAATTAAACCTAAAGTACCTTCATTAGTATCCAGTCTGATGGCAAAATCTGCCAATCCCTGCATGGCAAGTCCAGGCCATTTATCCAGTGGCAGATCACCAGTGAAATACCGATAGGCGGTATCATAATATTTCGATGGTGCTAACTTTAAAGTATAAGTAGCCTGGGCATTGAAAGCGGCCATTCGATCCTGGCGTGGTTTGAAGGTGTAGGGGCTATCGCGCAAAGCACCCTGAATTTTTTCACCATCTGCTGCAGCCAGCATGGCTTCACCCAGTCTTTCTAACAACATCAGCAGGAACGCATCACGGGCATCTGGAACCAACAGCCCCTGTTCATCCAATGGAAATTGCAGAAACCAGACATACTGCTTTTCCGCCATTTCAGGATGCCAGAAAATGATCCCCATTTGAGCTAAACGTTTGAAAGGATAAGGGTAGGGGCGCTGACAATTATCAAAACTGACAAACTGCTCAGGCGTTAATTTGCAGACCCTGCGCCCCATATCAAATACCCGGTATTGAGCACCACTCTGACGTAGAAACTTGCTCAGCGTATTGATCTGTCCAATATCCATATGCTGCTCCGTATCAGGTACGGTATTCGGCGTTGATTTTCACGTAATCGTAAGAAAAATCACAAGTCCAGACTGTTTTAGCGGCATCACCTCTACCGAGTTTAACCTGGATAGTTATTTCTGATTGAGACATTACCTGCTGACCTTTTTCTTCAGTATAGTCAGATGCGGGTTGTCCACCATCGACAATACAAACGGTATCCAGATATATTGCAATTTTTGATAAATCCAGATTAGGTAAACCACTACGGCCCACTGCCGCCAGAATACGTCCCCAGTTTGGATCTGAGGCAAATAATGCGGTTTTTACCAGTGGTGAATGGGCAATCGTATAGGCAACCTGCTGACATTCATCTACATCCGCACCCTGCTGCACATCAATACTGATAAATTTGGTTGCCCCTTCGCCATCCCGCACAATCGCTTGTGCCAGAAACCGACTTAATTCATTCAAAGCGGTTAAAAACTGTTGAGCATCAGCGGCGTTAATATCATCTATTAAAGGGTTAGCCGCCTGACCGGTGGCCATCAAAATACAGGCATCATTGGTCGACGTATCCCCATCCACCGTGATGCTGTTAAATGACTGTTCCATCGATATTTCAAGCATTGCTTGCAACACAGATGTGCTTATTGCCGCATCAGTGGCGATGTAGGACAGCATAGTGGCCATATCAGGCCGAATCATACCGGAACCTTTTGCAATGCCTGTCAGGGTGATTTGCTGTCCATTTAAAGACAGTTCTACACTACGGGCTTTAGGGATAGTATCGGTAGTCATAATGGCATGTGCAGCATTTAACCAGTTATCAGCCTGTAACTGGTTAAATGCTTCCGGTAATACACTGGTAATTTTATCCACCGGTAATGGTTGTCCAATTACGCCGGTAGAAAAAGGCAATACGGTCTTAGCGTCACACTGGCCAATCTTAGCCACCGCCTCACAACATGCTTTTGCAGCAACTAACCCTGCATCACCGGTTCCAGCATTGGCATTTCCCGAATTTATCAACAGAAAGCGGGTTGTTGATTGGGTTTGATGTTGCCGGGCAACCAATACTGGTGCAGCACAAAATGCATTGCGAGTGTACACCCCGGCTGTGTGACTACCTGGAGCCAGTTCAATTAATACCACATCTTGACGGCCAGGCTTTTTAATACCGGCACTGGCGGTGGCAAGGCGGATACCCTTAACCGGTTTTAATTCAGCAGCAATCGGAGCAGATAGATTGACTGCCATTATTTAATGGCGCCGTGGCAATTTTTAAACTTCTTGCCACTGCCACATGGGCACGGATCGTTACGGCCAACTTTCTTGCCATCACGTGTTAACGGTTGATTGGCTGTAGGGTGTTCGCTCTCTGCTTCAGCCGATGCACTTTCATGCTGATACTCTACATCCGCTGATTGACGACGTTGTTCGTCAACTGCAGCAATATCTTCAGGGGCACGCACTTTGACACGTGAAATCAAGCTGATAACTTCGTGTTTTAAGGTATCAAGCATTGCCGTGAATAACTGGAAAGCTTCCCGTTTGTATTCCTGTTTTGGATCTTTTTGTGCGTAACCACGCAGGTTAATACCCTGGCGAAGATAATCCATTTGTGCCAGATGTTCTTTCCATTGTGTATCCAGTGTTTGCAACATAATGGCTTTTTCAAAATGTCGCATCAGTTCAGCACCGACCGTAGCTTCCTTAGCCTGACAAGCTGCTTCAGCTTCATCAATAATACGTTCACGCAAGGTTTCTTCGTGCAGGTTATCATCGGCTTCAAGCCAGCCACTGATATCCAGATCCAGGGCAAAATCATCACGCAATGCCTGTTCCAGACCACTGATATTCCACTGTTCGTCGATACTGTTTGGTGGGATATAAAGACTGATAACGTCGTTAACAACACCTCTGCGCATGGAAACAATGGTTTCAGACACATCTTCCGCTGCCATTAATTCATTGCGCTGCTCGTAAATCACCTTACGCTGATCGTTGGCAACATCATCAAACTGCAGTAACTGCTTGCGAATATCAAAGTTATGTCCTTCGACTTTGCGTTGCGCATTCTCGATTGCTCTGCTGACCCATGGATGCTCGATGGCCTCACCTTCTTCCATACCCAGTTTCTGCATCAGCCCTGACATGCGTTCCGAAGCAAAAATTCGCATCAGATTATCTTCCAGAGACAGATAGAAACGGGTTGAACCGGGATCACCCTGACGACCCGAACGGCCGCGCAGCTGGTTATCAATGCGACGTGATTCATGACGCTCTGTACCGATAATATGCAAACCGCCAGCTTGTAACACTAAGTCATGACGTTGCTGCCAATCGGCTTTCACTCTGGCTTTTGCTGCGTCATCAGCATTTTCGTCTAATTTATCCAGCTCAGCATCCAAGCTGCCGCCCAAAACAATATCCGTACCACGGCCAGCCATATTGGTGGCGATAGTTACGGAACCGGGTTTACCTGCTTCAGCTATGATATGCGCCTCTTTTTCATGGAATTTGGCGTTCAGCACTTCATGCGGAATTTTGGCTTTGGTCAGTAATTTATCCAGATATTCTGAACTTTCAATCGAAGCCGTACCCACCAGCACCGGTTGTTTACGTTTTATACATTCCTGAATGTCCAACAAAATTGCATCAAATTTTTCTTTGGCTGTCAGGTAAATACGATCCGCTTCATCTTTACGTTGCATTGGCCGATGTGTCGGGATGACGACAACTTCCAGCCCATAAATCGATTGTAATTCGTATGCTTCCGTATCAGCGGTACCGGTCATACCGGATAATTTTTTATACAGACGGAAATAATTCTGAAAGGTTATTGATGCAAGCGTTTGATTCTCATTTTGAATCTTCACACCCTCTTTGGCTTCGATGGCTTGATGTAAACCTTCAGACCAACGACGGCCCGGCATGGTACGCCCGGTAAATTCATCGACGATTACAATCTGATCGTCCTGCACAATGTACTCAACATCCCGATGAAACAATACATGCGCTCGCAATGCCGCTGTAACATGGTGCATAAGTCCGATATTTGCCGCATCGTATAAGCTGGCATCTTCATCGAGCAGACCGGCATCGGTCAGTAATTGCTCAATTTTTTCATGACCGGCCTCAGTGAAATGAACCTGTTTGTTCTTTTCATCGACGGTGTAGTCACCGGGTACGGTAATATCCTCTTCTTCACCTTCCTGTTTCGTCAGATTTGGGATGAGTGAATTGATCTGTACATACCGTTCAGAGCTATCCTCGGCAGGACCAGATATGATCAGGGGCGTCCGTGCTTCGTCAATAAGAATGGAGTCGACTTCATCGATAACCGCAAAATTCAGGGGGCGTTGCACGCGGTCTTCAAGCCGAAAGGCCATATTATCGCGCAGATAATCAAAGCCAAACTCGTTATTGGTGCCGTAGGTAATATCCGCAGCATAGGCTTCACGACGTTCATCACCACTTAATCCGCTGACAATGACACCCGTTGTTAATCCCAGGAAACCATATAGCTTACTCATCCAGGCTGAGTCACGTTTCGCCAGATAATCGTTGACGGTAATTACGTGAACACCTTCACCAGTTAACGCATTGAGATAAACAGCCAGGGTTGCAACCAGTGTTTTACCTTCACCGGTTTTCATTTCAGCAACTTTGCCATCATTGAGCACCATACCGCCAATCAGCTGCACATCAAAGTGGCGCATTTCCATTACCCGCTTGCCGGCTTCACGTACGACAGCGAAAGCTTCAACCAGAATATCTTCCAGTGTCTGGCCATCTGCGAGTCGTTGTTTGAATTCTGTGGTTTTGGCTTTTAAGGCAGCATCATCAAGTTTTTCGTATTCGCTTTCCAAATCATTGATAAGGCCAACTTGTTTCTGCAGTTTTTTGATTACACGATCGTTACGACTGCCGAAAACCTTACTGAAAAACTTGCCTACCATGACTGAAACTACCTGTTGAATTGTGCCGAATTGACGACGGTTTGATTAATCGCGTGATTATAACGCGTACTGTTAAGAAGATCGAAAGACCTGCCACACTTTTTTAAGTGGTGACATTTTTTTCAATTGCAAGAAGCGTTATTCGATGTAGTTAAATGGATTGACTGATTTACCGTCTCTTAGCACTTCGAAATGAACATGCGGACCGGTTGAGCGGCCGGTTGAACCCATCAATGCGATAACATCACCCTTGCTGACGCGGTCACCCGTATTGACTTCCAGTGATTTGTTATGGGCGTAACGGGTTACATATCCATTGCCGTGATCGATTTCCACCAATCCGCCATAACCTCCCCGCATACCAGCCCAACTGACAATACCATCAGCAACAGAGATTACTGCGCTACCCGTTTTACCGGCAAAATCTATTCCATCATGAAAAGCTTTTTTGCCATTAAAAGGGTCCACACGATAGCCATAAAAAGACGATATCCATCCATCCTGAACAGGTCTGCCAGTTGGAATCGCACCAGTAATATTATCGTTTGTGATCAAATAATCCTGTAAAGCAGTCAGGGTATCCTGTTGATTGGCAAAGTCTTGAGAAAGCTTTACCAGGCTTTCTTCAAATTCAGCGTTGGACAACCAGTCACCGGATTTTTCAATACCCCCGATACCTGGTGAAAACTCCAAATCAAAATCGCTTAGTTCGAAACCGGCAATTTCAGCCAGGCGTTGGCTGAGCATTTTTAGTCGGATTGCTTCTGCCTGTAAGCCACCTAGCTGCTGTGCATAAAAACCTTGAATTTCTTCATTGGCAGTAGTGTCATCACTAATGGAATGAGGTGCGGTTTGGGGAGAAAGTAATTGTGCCGTAGGGAAAAACTTTGAATCTTCTGTCGTTGTCAGCGCCGTCTTTTCTTCAATATAATTCATTGCTGTGACAGTGATAGCAATGGTCATGGATAAAAGAAACATCGCTAATAACATCAAACTCGCTCGGCTTAAATGCCAATGCTTATGGCCGGTATTGTCGGCGGATATTATGATAATCTGCATACTTATCCTCGTCCCGGATTGAGACATGTCAAATAAACCGCTTCATTTCGCCACTGTTTGCCAAACAAATCAGCATTTACAGCAAATGTCGAAGCGCGCTCAGAAATTAACCCAGCTTAACAGTATTCTGCAAGAAATTTTACCCTCACAGTTCGTAGGGCATTGCCAGCTGGCGAATATGACAGATAACAAAATCATTATTCACACTGAAAATGCGGCAATTGCAAGCCTGTTACGTTTTCATTCCGCAACTATTTGTAAAACGTTTTCCAGTCAGTTGAAGGTTCAGATTCAACGAGCTGAAATCAAGGTAAAACCAAACTACCAGCCAGCACGGCCAGCCAAATCAAATATGATTGATATCTCTAATAACAACGCAGCGCTGATTGCTCAGACCGCCGCCGGAATGGACGATGGTCAGCTCAAAACAGCGCTGCATAAACTCGCTAAACGAGGTAAAACGTCTGATGATTCCTAACTTACAATTGACGCAGCAGGTCGACTGAAAACAATCGGAGCATCTGCATCCTCTTCAAATGTAACCAGTTCCCAGCAATCTTCCTGGGCGATAAGTTTACGTAACAAACGATTGTTTACTTCATGGCCTGATTTATGGCCAACAAACGCACCGATCAAACTGTGGCCAAGTAAATACAAATCGCCGATGGCATCAAGCACTTTATGACGCACAAATTCATCTTCGTAACGCAGACCATCTTCATTCAACACCCGGAAATCATCGACCACAATGGCATTATCCATGCTGCCACCCAGCGCCAGATTCATTTCCCGCAATTTTTCGATATCTTTCATAAATCCAAAGGTTCTGGCTCGACTGACTTCACGAACAAATGATGTGGAGGAGAAATCAACATCAACCTGTTGTGGTCTGCCAGTAAATGCAGGATGTTCAAAATCGATAGTAAAAGAGACTTTGAACCCCTCAAATGGCTCAAATTTAGCCCACTTATCCCCATCTTCCAGTAATACCGGTTTTTTAATACGAATAAATTGCTTGGCAACTGACTGTTCTTCAATACCCGCAGACTGCACCAGAAATACAAATGGGCCGGCACTGCCGTCCATGATGGGTACTTCAGCTGCATTCAGATCAATATAAGCGTTATCGATACCCAGCCCGGCAAAGGCTGACAACAAATGTTCCACTGTTGAAACCCGCTGACCATTTTGAATCAATGTGGTTGACAGGGCAGTCTCACCCACATTTTCAGCTTTGGCCTCAATTTCAACAACCGGGTCCAGATCGACTCGTCGGAAAATAATGCCAGTATTAGGGGCAGCCGGACGCAATGTTAAATAAACCATTTCACCGCTGTGTAATCCTACACCTGTGGCACGAATCACATTTTTCAATGTTCGCTGCTTAATCAAGGTGCTTTACCCCCTTCTAGTTTAATCATCCGACAATAATATCATAGGCTTATATTACTCGACCATCTACGTTAGTCAGCTTGTCTGCGTAAGAAGGCTGGAATGTCTAAATAATCCATATTGACATCACCATTAGCCGCTTGTTTGTGCTCATTATTCCGACCATTTCGTAAAACAGTTGGTTCATCATAATCAATATCAATCGGTTTCTTGACAATTTCAATTTGCGGCGAAGCAGTTGTTTCAACCGGTTTTACTGCCGCTGCTCTGGCAGCGCCTAAACCAGTCGCCACAACTGTGACACGTAATTCATCTGTCATTTCCGGATCAATTACGGTACCCACAACTACTGTGGCGTCTTCTGATGCGAATTCTTTAATGGTATTACCCACTTCTTCGAATTCACCGATACTCATATCAAGACCTGCAGTAATGTTTACCAGTACTCCACGGGCACCAGCCAAATCGACATCTTCCAATAAAGGACTGGAAACGGCCAGTCTGGCGGCTTCTGATGCACGGTTTTCACCTGAAGCACGACCGGTACCCATCATTGCCATTCCCATTTCGGACATAACTGTGCGTACGTCAGCAAAGTCGACGTTGATCATACCTTCGCGGGTAATCAGTTCAGCAATACCCTGAACAGCGCCCAGCAGTACATCATTGGCTGATTTAAAAGCATTAAGCAGGCTCATTTCCTTACCCAACACTTTCAGCAGTTTTTCATTTGGAATTGTAATCAGTGAATCTACATGCTGACTTAGCTCTTCGATGCCAGCTGTAGCGACTTTCAGTCTTTTGCCACCTTCAAATGGGAAGGGCTTAGTCACCACGGCAACCGTTAATATGCCCATTTCTTTAGCCACCTGAGCGACTACTGGAGCAGCACCGGTACCCGTTCCACCACCCATGCCGGCAGTAATAAAGACCATATCTGCGCCGCGGATCACATCCATAATGCGTTCACGATCTTCCAATGCGGCCTGACGACCAACATCCGGATTGGCACCCGCACCAAGCCCCTTGGTGATATCAGTACCTAATTGTAAATGCGTAGTGGCATTACTTTTACGTAACGCCTGAGCATCGGTATTGGCACAAATAAAATCCACACCTTCAATTTTATTGGCCACCATGTGTTCCAAAGCGTTACCGCCACCGCCACCGACACCGATGACTTTGATAACCGCATTTGCTGTATATGTATCAATCAATTCAAATGTCATGATTTTCTCCCCTCTTCATTTACTAACAAGGCTTGCTCAGAAATTGCCCTGAAACCAACTTTTCATTCTGGCAAGCATTCCTTTAAAACCATCCGAAATCACAGATTCACTGTGTCCGGTACTCACTTGTTCATTGCCAAACAGTAATAAACCCACACCTGTGGCATGGATTGGATTACGTACTACATCAACTAAACCACCAACATGCTGTGGTACACCAAGTCTTACCGGCAGATGAAAGACTTCTTCTGCCAGTTCAATTGCACCTTCCATTTTCGAACTGCCGCCGGTTAATACCACTCCGGCAGCTAACATTTCCTCAAAGCCACTGCGTCTCAATTCGGCCTGAACCAGCATTAATAATTCTTCATAACGTGGCTCAACCACTTCAGCCAGTGTCTGTCTCGCTAACTGACGTGGTGGTCTGTCACCAACACTCGGCACTTCAATGGTTTCGTCTTCCCGTGCCAACTGGGTAAGCGCACAGGCATATTTAATTTTGATTTCTTCGGCATACTGAGTAGGTGTTCTTAATGCCACCGCAATATCGTTGGTGACTTGATCACCCGCAATAGGAATGACCGCGGTATGACGAATTGCACCATCAATGAACACCGCAATATCCGTGGTGCCACCACCGATATCGACTAAGCAGACACCTAATTCTTTTTCATCCTGTTCCAGTACCGAATAACTGGAAGCCATTTGCTCAAGAATGATGCCATCTACCACCAGCCCACATCGCTCTATACATTTGGTGATATTTTGGGCGGCACTGACTGCCCCGGTAATCAGATGAACCTTGGCTTCCAGGCGAACCCCTGACATGCCGATGGGTTCACGAATACCTTCCTGGTTATCGATAATGAATTCCTGAGGCAATACATGCAGTAATTGTTGATCGCCGGGGAAATGCACCGCTCTGGCAGCATCCAATACCCGGTCTAAATCACCCTGGGTCACTTCCTTATCCCGAATAGCAACGGTACCATGCGAATTCAGACTACGAATATGGCTACCCGCGATACCGGCAAAAACCGAATGGATCTGGCACCCCGCCATCAGCTCGGCTTCTTCTACCGCACGCTGGATGGATTGGACTGTGGATTCAATATTGACAACGACACCTTTTTTCATGCCTCTGGCCGGGTGTGAACCAATACCGATAATTTCCAGCTTATTCTCGTTAGGCCCGGCATCCAGAATCGGGGCTGCAACAATCGCAACCACCTTGGAAGTTCCGATATCCAATCCGACAATCAGTTCTCTTTCAATTCGTTTCGACATTACACAATTCCATTAAAATCAGGTTGCTTACCGTTTTTCCAGACAACTGCTAGCCCGTTGGTATAGCGCATATCTACAATTTCGATTAGTTCGCGATAGCTCGCCAGAGGCCCTTCGAATACCCGAATAAATCGAGCTAAACGTTGTTCGCTTGCCGCTCGACCCAGCTGTAGTTGCATATCATCAGTAAATTTCACTTGCCATGAGCGACGTTCATCCATGGTCAGACTTTTCACTCTTAAACCTAATTTATCCACCGACTGCTGGATCGTGACTAACTGTCGTGCCATCAATTCACTGTTACCTTCAGGACCAAATAATTGAATAAGGCCTTCCGGCATTTTTCCACTATCGGGATAAAAAACTTGCCCACGCGTATTCACCAGACCGTTTTCATTCCAGCGGGCTATCGCCTGATGCTCACTCACCATCAGGTGCAATGTATCTGGCCAGACGCGTCTTACCTGTATCTGGGCTACCCATGGCAATGCCTCACCTGCCTGACGAATTCCCGCTACATTGACATCGAGGAAACTGCCGGTAACGTAAGGGGTTACCGCTTCTATCAAAGCCTGTTTCTCGGTATTTATTAACTCACCTTCCACCGTCACATGCAGAATCGGCAAGGTATCGGTATTGTTCAGATACACCGTGCTGACAATCAATGTCAGCAACACCAATACGGTGCTGATATTTCTCATTTTGATCTTCCAGCTCACGCGTTCACGTGGCTTAACCACACGCGTGCGTGTTGCTCCAGCAGTTGGGCGTTTTCTGATAGCCATCAGCGTTTTAGCTCCAATGTGCCTTGCAGGATCTGTGTAACCAGATTTTCGAAACTGATTCCCGCCTGACGTGCAGCCATCGGCACCAGACTATGATCTGTCATACCGGGCACACTATTGGCTTCCAGTAAATAAAAGTCGCCGTGCTGATCAGCCATTACATCGATGCGGCCCCAGCCCGACATATTGAGGGCATTAAATGCTTTCACTGCCAGCTGCTGACAACGCTTTTCATCTGCTTCTGTCAGACCGCATGGGCATAAATATTCTGTTGAATCTGCCAGGTATTTGGCTTCAAAATCGTAAAACTCTCTGGGCGTTTTTAACCGAATAACCGGTAATGCCTCATCGTTTAAAATACTGATGGTGTATTCAGCGCCATGAACCCATTGTTCTGCAATCACTTCATCGTCATAGTCAAAAGCTAAGTCAATCGCCTGTTGCAGAGCTTCGGCAGAATTCACTTTGCTCATGCCAATGCTTGACCCCTCATTCACTGGCTTGATCACAATGGGCAGTCCCAATTCTTCAATAAGTTGTTGCGTATTGGATTGGCGATTTAACTGCATATATTTGGGTGTTGGTAATCCCTGGCCCTGCCAGACTTGTTTGCTAAGTCGTTTATTCATCGACAGCACTGCACCAGTAATACCACTGCCGGTATAGGGGATCTGCAGAGATTGCAAAACACCCTGGATTTCACCATCTTCACCACCGCGGCCGTGCAAAATGATAAATGCCCGATCAATACCTTCCTGACGTAAACGTTCACTAACTGATTTATCTACGTCAATTTCGACAGCATCAATTCCGATTGACTGCATCGCAGCAATGACAGCACGACCACTTTTCAATGAAATCTCACGTTCAGCAGAGCGACCGCCCAATAACACGGCAACCCGACCAAATTTTTGCGGATTGAAAGTTACGTCGCTCATGCATGTTCTCCGATAATGTGAACTTCTGGTACCAGGTTTACCTTTGTTTCTGCTTCCACACGTTGTCTTACCAGGTTAATCAGGGCTTCAATATCGGCTGCGCTCGCTGAGCCATCATTAACGATAAAGTTGGCATGTTTAGATGACACACTGGCCCCCCCTACTCGCACCCCTTTCAAACCACAGTGCTCAATTAACCTTCCGGCAAAATCACCTTGCGGATTTCGAAACACTGAGCCTGCACAAGGCTGGTTAGTCGGTTGGCTGTCATTGCGCTTTTTCAATAATTGTCTGATCAGCGCTGTTTCGCTTTCAGTATCCCCACGCTGCAAGTCCAGTGTGGCTGATACAAACCATTCTTTTTCCGGGAGCTCGACATGTCGATAGCTCACTTTAAAGTCACTTGCCGGACGTTTTTTGAGCTCACCCTGACGGGTTACCGTAGTAGCCTCTGTTACCAGCTGCCAGGTTTCGGAGCCATGTGCACCGGCATTCATTGCCAATGCACCGCCAAATGTTCCCGGTATACCGGCTAAAAATGCTGCTCCACTTAATCCATGCTTTGCGGATTGTCTGGCAACTTTACTGCAGTAAACGCCTACTTCGGCAGTGACAGTCTGTCCATCAAACTCCAGGGCCTGCATGGTACCAGCCGTGCTAATCACCGTTCCGGCAAAGCCACCATCCCGTATTAATAAATTGCTACCCAGCCCCAACCAGAGCAAGGGTTCATTGGCTGGCAGCTGGCGCAAAAAAGTGGCCAGATCATGTTTATCTTTAGGTTGATAAAACCGCTGAGCAATGCCTCCCACACGCCAGGAGGTGTGTTGTGATAAAGGCTCATTTGTTTTTAACTCACCTTGTAATGCCGTAAACATGGAGACCATCAGTTCAGCCCCTCAAGTTTATTATCCAATTCTTTAGCTATTGCACCGATATCGCCTGCACCAAGTGTCAGCAGCAAATCATGTTCCTGGAGCAAACCGGGAAGCACTGAAAACAAGGCTTGTTTATCCTCAGCAAATACCGGCTCAACCTGACCACGCAGACGGATGGCACGGCATAAACTCCGAGCATCTGCACCGGCAATTTTATTTTCGCCTGCCGGGTAGACCTCCAACACAATCAAAACGTCAACTGTTGAAAGCACGCGGGCAAAATCTTCAAATAAATCTCGGGTACGGGTATAACGATGTGGCTGAAAGATCACCACTAAACGCCTATCAGGCCAACCGCCACGACTGGCGGCAATTGTGGCAGCAATTTCTGTCGGATGATGACCATAGTCATCAACCAACAGCACCTGTCCCTGAGGCATTTGTTTTTCACCAAGCAGGTTAAACCGCCGACCAACACCATCAAACTTCAATAACCCACGTTGACAAGCAGCAATGTCCACACCCAGGTTGCGAGCGACTGATAAGGCAGCAGTGGCATTCAGCGCGTTGTGTAAGCCAGGCATATTTAATCGAATCTGATATTGCTCACCACTTCGGGATTCGTTAACCGTAAACTCACTCTGTCCCTGATATTGCTTGAGATTACTGACTCGGAAATCGGCACGAGCATCTTGTCCGTAGGTGGTTACAGGACGGGTAACTTCCGGCAGAATGCTCTCAACTACTGCATCGTCGATACATAACACGGCCAGACCATAGAAAGGCAAGTGATGTAAAAACTCGACAAACGTTGCTTTGAGTTTCTCAAAATCGCCTTCGTAGGTTTCCATATGATCGTTATCGATATTCGTCACGATAGCGATCATCGGTTGCAGATATAAAAATGACGCATCACTTTCATCCGCTTCTGCAACAAGATATCGACCTGTGCCTAACCGTGCATTGGAACCCGCACTGTTTAAACGGCCACCGATAACAAATGTCGGATCCAGCTCACCTTCACTTAGCAGTGCGGCTGTTAAACTTGTTGTGGTGGTTTTGCCATGTGTGCCCGCCACGGCAATGCCATAACTGAAACGCATTAACTCAGCCAGCATCTCTGCTCTTGGCACGACTGGAATCCGTTGTTCGCGAGCAGCGATGACTTCTACATTGTCAGTACTCACTGCTGTTGTAACAACCACAACATCAGCACCCTTCAGATATTCAGCATCATGGCCAATCATGATGTTGGCACCCAGTTGACGCAGATGCTGGATTAAACTGTTTTCATGCAAATCGGATCCGCTGACCTGATATCCCAGATTCAACAATACTTCGGCAATGCCACCCATACCGACGCCACCAATACCAATGAAATGGATGTGTTTGACCCGACTTTGCATTGCTGAGGTTAATTTAGCCATGGGCATACTCCAGACAGATATCGGCTATCTGCATTGCTGTACCTGGTTTTGCCAGCTTTCTTGCCTGTATTGCCATATTTTCTAATTGTTTTCGGTCATCCAGTAACGATAAAAGCGATGCAGCAAGGTCTTCAGGATTGAGATCCGAATCGTTTATAAGTAGTGCGGCACCAGCATCTTTTAATGCCTGGGCATTATGTGTCTGATGATCATCCACAGCGTATGGATAAGGAACCAATATGGCCGCTACCCCTGCCGCTGCAACTTCTGCTACCGTTAATGCTCCGGCACGACATATCACCAGATCGGCTTCACCATAGGCTTTTGCCATATCATCAATAAATTGAGTCACCGTTCCATCAACACCGGCTTGTTCATATGCCTGTTGGCAATCAGTAAAATGGCTGTCGCCACATTGATGAGTAACTTCAATCACATGTTTTGTTTTGAGCATTGCCAGCGCCCGAGGTACAACCTGATTTAAACTTTTTGCTCCCAGGCTACCACCTAAAACCAGCACTTTAGTTGATTGCTTGGTTCGTGCAGCGTAACGAACCTGCGGTTCGGCTAACTGTTCTATTTGTTTTCGTACGGGATTGCCTACCCATCTGGTTTTAACTGTCTGGGTAAAACTGTTTTCAAAGCCCTGCAGGACTTGCCTTGCAATCTTGGCCAGTAAACGGTTTGTCAAGCCGGCGATAGCATTCTGTTCATGAATTATCAAAGGTTTACCCGACAGCCATGCTGCCAATCCACCGGGGCCAGAAGCAAACCCACCTAAGCCAATCACGACATCGGGTTGAAAGCGCTTAATCACTTTTCCGGATTCCAGTACAGCTCGCAATATTCTGAATGGAGCCACTAACCAGCCAAATAATCCGTTGCCACGTAAGCCTTTAATAGGAATCAAATTCAACTTAAATGCTGCCGCAGGTACCAGACGAGATTCGATACCGCGCTCAGTACCAATCCATTCAATGTCCACTGAACGGGTTCGCAATTCTTCAGCCACGGCCAAAGCTGGGAACACATGTCCACCGGTGCCACCTGCCATAATCAATACACGCGTCATCGTTTGACCCTCGCTGACGCTTTTTCCGGCTGGCGTGTTTCCAAATCAACGCGTAGTAGCAAGCCAATTGCCACACAAACAATGACAAGACTACTACCGCCATAACTCATTAATGGCAGGGTTAATCCTTTGGTGGGTAACACCCCCATATTGACGCCAATATTTACGCAGGCCTGCAGACCCAACCATACCGAAATGCCATAAGCAATTTGGGCACCAAATAATTGTCCGGCTTCTTCAGCAGCGCGACCAATGGCCAATGCACGCCAAATCATTACCAAAAACAAGCCAATCACAGTGACTGCGCCAATCAACCCCAGTTCTTCTGCCAAAATTGAAAAAAGAAAGTCAGTATGTGCTTCAGGAAGATAAAACAGCTTTTGCATGCTGCTACCGAGCCCGACACCCAACCAGTCACCACGCCCAAAGGCAATAAGCGCTTGTGTTAACTGAAATCCACTGCCAAACGGGTCGGCCCATGGATCCATAAAACTTTGCAGACGTTGTAAACGATATGGTGCGATCCACACCATCATCGCAAACAGTCCAGCCAGAATACCGATTAAACCGATAAACACATCGAGCCTTGCCCCGCCAAGGAACATCATCACCAGAACGGTAGATAAAATCACCACAATGGAACCCATGTCAGGCTGCATCAGTAACAATACTGCTGCCACACTTAAAAGCAGTAATGGCGAAAGGACCTTTAATAATGACGTATTTAACTGGCCATGATGACGCTGCAGATAATCTGCCACATAAATAATGGCAAACAACTTGATTAACTCAGCCACCTGAAGATTCACCGGCCCCAAAGGTAACCAGCGTGAGCTACCGTTCACTTCACGACCAACCCCCGGTATAAGCACCAGGACCAACAGTCCCACACCTACCATCAACAACATTGGCGCCATTTGTTGCCAATGAGATAAACGGATAGAAATAACACACCATGCAAAGAATAATCCCAGCATCGCAAAAGCGGCCTGACGGATAAAGAAATATAAGGGTTGGCCGGTTTTATTCTCAGCAATAGTAATTGATGCTGAACAGACCATAATAAGGCCAATAAGCAGCAAAGCTAATGTTGCCATTATTAGCTTGGAATCAAAGTGGGCACTTACACGACTCATGCCGCCAACTCCCTTACAGCCTGTTCAAATCGTTCACCGCGATCCACATAATTGGCAAACTGATCAAAGCTGGCACAAGCTGGAGATAACAATACTTGCTGGCCTGACTCTGCTGAACTGTTTGCCAGCTGTACAGCCGCTTTCATATCTGCAGCAAAATGTACCTGCACCGATTTCGGCACATTCCTGGCAATTTCTTCAGCAGACTGGCCAATTAAGATAATCGTACTGACATACTCGTTTAAGGTTGATGCCAATGGGGCAAAATTCTGACCTTTCCCTACACCACCTGCAATCAAGACGATCTTGCCATTGTCAGCCAGGCCTTCAATTGCTGCGATACTGGCACCTACATTGGTCGCTTTTGAATCATTGAACCAGCGCACACCATGTAATTCACGTACAAACCGACACCGGTGCGGTAAACCTTTAAATTCTCTTAATGCTTTGAGCATGGCATCCATGGGCAAGCCCATGACGGAGCCTAATGCCAACGCTGCCAAGGCATTAGCAATATTATGTCTGCCAGCAATTTTCATTTCACTGACCAGCATTAATGGCGCATCCCCTTCGGCTAGCCACAAATGGCCGCGCTGAGTAAGTACGCCAAATTCATAACCCTGTGATTCATGCAAACTGAAGCCAAGCTGATTACGCCCAGGAATTGCCATCGATGAAACGATAGGATCGTCGCGGTTGATAACCATGACACCATTTCCCTGATAAACCTTTTGTTTCGCCCGCTGGTAATCTTCAATTGAATCATAACGATCCAGATGATCGGCACTGACATTCAGAATCACCGATGCAAAAGCGTTCAGTGACTTTACGGTTTCCATTTGGAAACTGGATAATTCGAGTACATAAAAATCGGGGGCAGGATCAGTAAGCAGATCCAACGCCGGGATACCCAGGTTACCGCCAATAGCCACGTTTTTACCGGCCATTTTTGCCATCAATCCGACTAAGGTTGTGACGGTACTCTTACCATTTGAACCGGTAATCGCGATAATCGGCGCATTTGCATGCCGGGCGAACAACTCAATATCACCAACGATTTCAATACCTGCTTCAGATGCCTGGCGAATTTGCGGTAATCGTGGGTCGACCCCTGGACTCAATACAATACTATCTGCACGCATCAGCCAATCGGCAGGAATACCTCCCGTTTTCACAACCACTTCCGGGAAGTCTTTTTGCAACGCGTTCAGGCAGGATGGCTTTTCACTGCTATCAATTACCGCCACCGCATTGCCCTGCTGCAATAAAAATCGAGCGCACGACAAACCAGTCTGGCCTAATCCAATGATCAGGCTGTAATGTGAGCTATGCTGTTGTAATTCTGCTGTCATCGTATTTTCAACGTCGCTAAACCGACCAATACCAAAAACACGGTAATGATCCAGAATCGAACAATAATGCGAGGTTCAGGCCAGCCCTTTAATTCATAATGATGATGAATCGGTGCCATTAAAAACACCCGCTTACCACGTAATTTATAGGATGCCACCTGAATCATTACTGATAGCGTTTCAATAACAAATACGCCGCCCATAATCAGCAACACCAATTCCTGACGTACTAACACCGCTACGGTTCCAAGCGCCGCCCCTAATGCCAACGCCCCGACATCCCCCATAAATACTTGTGCCGGATAAGTGTTGAACCAGAGAAATCCTAATCCCGCTCCAACCATGGCCGCACAGAACACGGTTAATTCACCTGCTCCCGGTATATGCGGGATTTGTAAATAACGGGCAAACTCAAAGTGACCGGCAACATAACTGAATAAGCCTAATGCGGCGGCAACCATGACCGTTGGCATAATAGCCAAACCATCTAACCCATCTGTCAGATTCACAGCATTACTGCTGCCAACAATAACCAGATAGACCACCAGCAAATACCAGGCGCCTAAAGGAATAACGATTTCTTTAAAAAATGGCACGATAAGCTGTGTTTCAGCAGGTGTTTGCACTGTCATATAAAGAAATATGGCTGCGCCTACCCCGACCACGGATTGCCAGAAATATTTATATCGGCTTAACAATCCTTTCGGATCCTGACGAACCAGTTTGATATAGTCATCAATAAACCCGATGAGCCCAAACAGCAGCGTCACCAGCAAAACGACCCAGACATAACGGTTAGCTAAATCGGCCCACAGCAATGTGCTGACAGCAATGGCTACCAGAATCAATGAACCACCCATTGTTGGGGTGCCCGTTTTACTGAAGTGTGATTCAGGTCCATCATTTCTGACGACTTGACCGATCTGCCTGAAGCTCAAGTGACGAATCATTGTCGGTCCGACAATCAAGGCAATACCCAATGCGGTCATCACCCCGAGAATGGCGCGTAATGTCAGATATTGAAAGACATTAAAGCCGGTGTAATACTGGCTTAAATATTCACTCAGCATTAACAACATCAGGCTTCTCCTCCAACGGCAAGCGCATCCGCCAGCTGGTCCAGCTTCATAAAACGTGAACCTTTAATCAGACATGCCACATCCTTGGTTAGGATGCGTTTTAGTTCAGCTTCCAGTTCTGCTTTATCATTGAAATGCCTGGCGTTATCACCAAAGGCTGCTGAAGCCAGCTTACTTTGCTGCCCCACAGTGAATAATCTATTCACTCCCGCCGTTCTGGCATCACGACCCAATTGCTGATGAATGGACGTGCTTTCCGGTCCCAGCTCTCCAAAATCTCCCAATACCAGCCAATGTTCTCCGGGAAACTGCATTAACGTCTTTAACGCCTGGCGAAAGGAACCCGGATTAGCGTTATATGTATCATCAATTACTAATGCATTATTGACCGCCTGACGCAGTTGCAAGCGATGCGGCACTGATTTGATTGAGGCCAAACCTTTGACAATGGCTTCAGGAGCAATCTTCAAGGCTGAACACACGGCAATAGCCGCCAGTGCATTACTTACATTATGAATCCCGGGTAACGGTAAAAAGATAAAATGACAGACACCTTCCAGACGCACCATAAAGTGACTTCCGGTAATTGCTGGCTGTAGGTCAAGTGCTGCAATATCTGCCGGTTGCTGAAGACCGAACGTCAGGGACTGGCGGGCACCAAGTATGTGTTTCCATAAATCAACGTAGGGCATATCCGCATTAATGACGCCGATACCTTCCGCTTTAAGTCCGGCAAAGATTTCACCTTTTGCTTCAGCTATACCCTGTAATGATCCGAATCCTTCTAGATGCGCAGCCCCAACGTTATTTATTACCGCTACATCCGGTTCCGCCATGGCAACCAGAGTGGCTATTTCACCAGCATGGTTAGCGCCCATTTCGATGACAGCAAAATCATAATTTTCATTGAGCCGTGTCAGCGTAAGTGGCACACCCAGCTCATTATTCAAATTACCAGCTGTTGCTAAAACTTTTCCGCATTGCCCGAGAATGGAAGCGATCATTTCTTTAAGGGTTGTCTTGCCATTACTGCCTGTTACAGCAATGATTCTGGCCTGACTTTTTTCACGACACAATCTGGCAATTTGCCCATAAGCACTGATCACATTCTTCACTACAATCTGTGGTAATTCGCTGGGTATATATCGATTGACTAATGCCCCACAGGCTCCTGCCTTATAGGCTTGATCGATATAATCATGGCCATCTGTATTTTCTCCCGGCAATGCTATAAACAAATCACCTGCTTCAATTTTACGACTATCAATTTTGCTGCCCGTCATAATGGCATCATTGCCATGCAACTCTGCATTCAGCAGATCAGCAATTTCGGTCAGGCGAATGTTCCACGTCATACTGTTACCCTTGTTGCTGAATGGCGTTTCTGTAAGGCTTGCATAGCTATCTCATAATCATTAAAAGGTGTCTTCACACCGGAGACTTCCTGATACTGTTCGTGACCTTTTCCTGCAATTAACACCATGTCTTCCAGCGCGGAATCAAGAACGGCATACTCAATCGCCCGCTGTCTGTCTGCTTCAATATGAATGTCAGTACCTACAGGACAACCGGCCTGAATCTGTTCAATAATCTGCATGCTGCTCTCGCCACGCGGATTATCGTCCGTCAGCACGATTTTATCGGCCATCTCACTGGCGATTTGCCCCATCAATGGCCGCTTACCACTATCACGATCACCTCCACAGCCAAATACACACCACAGTCTGGAAGTGCTATCCATATGCTGTCGCATACCATGTAAAGCTTTGGAAAGTGCATCCGGGGTATGAGCAAAATCAATCACTACGGAAGGTTTCAGACTGCTCGCCAACAGTTGCATACGACCATTCACACCAACTAGTTGGTTGAGTCCCTGAGCAATTTCGCTCGCTGACCAGCCAAGTAGTGATAACACCGCGGCAGTTGCCAACATATTTTCGACATTGAATTTGCCGAGCAATCGACTTTGTATGGATAACTGTTGCTGCTGGATATGCAGGTTAAATTGCAAACCACGGGCAGTTGACGTTATATCGGTTGCATAAAGGTTTGCCTGCGCGTCTTTGCAGCTATATTCAATACATGTCATTTGATGATTATTGAGATATAGCAGCAAGGCCTGACCGAATTCATCATCTGCATTGACCACAGCAGCCTGTAGCGAAGTAAAGCTGAATAAACGTTGTTTAGCGGCAGCGTATTCCGCCATATTTTGGTGATAATCAAGATGATCGCGGCTTAAATTAGTCAGGATGCCGTAATTGATATCGACGAAATTCAACCGGCCTTGTTCCAGTGCGTGTGAAGAAGCTTCCAACGCAATATATTCAATTCCGGCATCGCGCATTTCCGCTAATGTGGCCTGTAAGGAAACCGGATCAGGCGTTGTCATGCCATTGTGTTTAAGCTCAGTTACTCTTCCACAGCCCAAGGTTCCAATCACACCACATGGCTGACCGGCATTTTCCAGTGCCTGTGCAATAAACTGGGTAACAGATGTTTTGCCGTTGGTTCCTGTGACCGCAATAACCGTCATAACCGCTGATGGATATTGATAAAAAGCAGCGGCCAGACGAGCTGTTTTGTCTTTTAAGTTAGTGACAGCAACCCTTTCAATATTCCGATCTTTCAGCTGTTTGCTGAGTTCTGGATCCAACGATAATTCAGCTGAATAACAGACCGCGGCAATACCTGACGCCATAGCCTGCCTGATATGCTGTTCACGGACTGTCGGGGTCGTCGCTAAGGCTATAAACAAATCACCCGGCTTAAGCTGGCGACTGTCCAGGCTCATGCCGGTGATTTCAGTAGTTGAAACCGTGTCACTTTCAACCAGACTCATTATGTCAATAAGGCGCATTTGATATTTCATTGATGCGCCACCTGTAATTGCGTTTGCGGAAGGGCATCCGGGGCGATATTCAATAACCGCATTGCTCCCACCATGACATCTGCAAATACTGGTGCCGCTACCGCACCGCCGTAATATTCTTCACCAGTAGGATTATCCACAACCACGACCATTGCCAGTCGGGGATTACTGGCAGGAATCAAACCAGCAAATAAAGATTGATATTCACTTTCGGTATACCCACCCGCCATGGCTTTTTTTACGGTTCCGGTTTTTGCAGCAACACTGTAATTTGGCACCGCTGCACGTTGTGCCGTTCCGCCTGGAAGCACGACCAGTTCCATCATGCCGCGAACGGTTTCCATCAGATCTTTGGAGAACACTCGACGGCCTTTAGGTGTTTTATCCTGTTTGATAAAAGTAACATCGCGCATGATGCCACCATTGCCGATAATGGTGTAGGCTCTGGCGAGCTGCAGGGTGTTGGTTGCCAAACCATAACCATAAGCGAGCGTTGCTCGATCCAGGGTCCGCCATGTACGCGGGTCCGGTAAACGCCCCATTGCTTCGCCGGGGAAATAGGCACCACTGTCAACGCCCATACCAAAACTGGCAAAATCCTGCCATAACGCCATCGGTTCTAGTTCCAGCGCAATTTTGCTGGCTGCCACATTACTGGACTTTTGAATCGACGTTGCCAGGTTGATGATGCCGTAATCGCGGAAATCGCGGATATTATGCCCACTGACCCGCATCGTGCCGGGGTGCGTATTGATCATGGTTGTAAGATCAAATTTGCCTGATTTCAAACCGCTCACCACCGTGAATGGTTTGACTGTTGAGCCGGGTTCAAACAAATCGGTAACTGCACGGTTACGCAAATCAGTTGAGCGCACGCCATTACGGTTGTTTGGGTTAAAAGCAGGCTGATTAACCATCGCCAGTACTTCACCAGTCTGTACATCCAGAATAACCGCAGAGCCAGATTGCGCCCCATGCTTTTCGACCGCATTTTTCAGTGCGTTATAGCTGAGATATTGCAAGCGTAAATCAATACTCAATTGAATATTTTCACCCGCTTTGGCTGCGCGTATCGGGTCACCTCCGCCGACAAAATTGCCTTTACTGTCCCGCACCATTCGGCGCAGTCCGGGAACACCGGTCAATAATGGTTCATAAGTTAGTTCAAGACCTTCCTGACCAATATCATCAATATTGGTAAAACCGACTACGTGGGCAGCGACTTCACCTGCAGGGTAATAGCGTTTGTATTCACGTTGCAGAGCTACACCGCCAATATTTAATTGTTTCACCTGCACGGAAATTTCGGGGGCTACCCGACGTTTTAAATAAAGAAATTCACGTTCGGGATTCTGATAAATCCGCTCACGAACGTTATTAACATCAATACCTAAAATGGAGGCCAGTTTTGCAAGTTGCGGATGATCTGGATCCGTGGCTTGTGGATTCAACCAGACGGAATGAACCGGCGTACTGATCGCCAGTGGTTCACCCTGACGATCGAGGATCATGCCGCGATGTGCCACAATCGGCACATTACGTAAATGGCGTGCATCACCCTGATTACGCAGAAAGTCTGGATTTAACACTTGAATATCTACCAGACGCCATAACAGTCCCAGTCCAATCAGAATAAAGGACAGCCTGACCAGATTCAGCCGCCAGCCGCCCGTTTGCTGATAACCTCGTTGCTGACGACGACTCATGGTTTGACCACCACAGTCTGTTCATTGTTGGGGACCTGCATATTCAGTCGGGTACGAGACTGAAGTTCTACACGAGCAGGGCTAGCCCAGGTACTTTGCTCGAGCAATAATTTCCCCCATTCTTCATTCAGTTGATCACGTCTGTTTTCCAACTGCTGTAATGCAACGAATTCGCTACGCCCCGCATGCTTGGTGTAAACCACTGCAACGGATGAAACCAGAACCAGTAACGTCATCACCAGCACCGGAAAATCAATACGCATATGCTCAAAAAACGTTGGCCAGCTCATGCCAGTTTCTCCGCAACCCGCAACACGGCACTGCGCGAGCGAACATTCACTGATAATTCAGCTGCATCCGCTTTAATGGCTTTGCCGATAATTTTCAGACGGGGGTTTAATTGATCGGCGGTTATAGGGAAATGGGCTGGTAAATCATCGCCTTTAGCCTGATCACGGAAAAAACGTTTTACGATGCGATCTTCCAGCGAATGAAAACTGATAACGGCCAGTCTGCCGCCTACAGCCAGTACTTCCAATGCCTGTTCAAGTGCGCTGGTTAATTCTTCCAATTCACTGTTGATAAAAATACGGATGGCCTGAAAAGTCCGGGTCGCAGGATGTTTGAACTTGTCCCGAGTTGGACTGGCCTTATCCACCAAATCAGCCAGTTGTTTAGTGGTGGTAATCGGTGTATGTTCGCGGGTTTCCACAATAGCGCAGGCAATACGTTTGCCATAACGTTCCTCGCCCAGTGTTTTGATTACCGTGGCAATTTCATTCATCTCGGCGCTGGCAAGCCATTCGGCTGCACTCATTCCGAAAGTCGGATCCATCCGCATATCCAATGGGCCATCATGTTGAAAACTAAATCCGCGATCAGCTTCATCCAGCTGTGGAGAAGACACACCGATATCCATCAAAATACCGTTTACCTTTCCCTGCCACAGCCGTGAATGAATAACGGTTGAAAGTTCAGAAAAAGCACAATGTTCAATGGCAAAACGTTGATCACTGGCCGCCAGTGCCTCGCCTGCTTTTACAGCAGCTGGATCACGGTCAAGGCCTAATAATCTGCCATTTTCAGAAAGTTTTTCAAGAATAGCTCGGGAATGTCCGCCACGACCAAACGTCGCATCCACATAAAAACCATCTGGCTGAATAAACAGCGCCTCGACGGTCTCTTTGAGAAGAACCGGTTGATGTGTTGGGAGTTGGTTCGTCATTACTCCTCCCTATATCGATAGCGTTTCGAGTTCAGCTGGCAGTATTGCGTCGAAGTCTTCCTGCAAACATTCGTCCATCAAGGTGTTCCAGGTTTGCTCATCCCACAGTTCAAACTTATTCCCCTGACCTATCATCACGATATTTTTATCTAATCCTGCAAATTCACGTAATTTAGCTGGTAATAAAATACGGCCATTACTATCCATTTCACATTCTGTGGCATATCCAAGCAGCATGCGTTTTAAACGACGAACCTGAGGATTCAAACTTGGTAATGCGGATAATTTTTGTTCAACTGCTTCCCATTCAGGCAATGGATATAGCTGTAAACAGTGATCTGAGTGATCGATGGTAATGACCAAACGGCCTTCGCAGCAGACATCAAGATGCTTACGGAACTTGGCAGGAATGGCCATCCGTCCTTTTGCATCCAGATTGAAAGTTGCTACGCCTCGAAACACTGTTCGTCCTCAAATTGAAGGATCCACAAAGATCCACTTTTCCCCACTTTCCGACACTATAGGAGTGCAACATAACGAAGTCAAGCACGAAAATTAAGTAAATCCTCTTTTTACGACAAGGACTTAGCGCATTTTCATAAAAGTGGGAGAAATGTGGATCAAGGTAAAAATGAGGACTTATTTCTTATCAAAAAACTGGCATCGGAAGTTAAAGTAGATTCTAGAATAAAGGCAGAATTTGACTCGCAGAAAAAATATTTTCAGATGGGTGAAACAGAAAAAGTTTGAGATGGCCGATAAGCCGGGTTCTGTCGTGGACAATCATTCATCTGGGACAGATGTCACCATCTGCCTCAAGCAACCTACCCGGGAACCATGCGGGCCGCATGTCATGCCGAAGCATTTGTTCCTCTATTTGGTCTTGCTCCTGGTGGGGTTTACCATGCCACTTCTGTTACCAGAAGCGCGGTGCGCTCTTACCGCACCCTTTCACCCTTACCTGAACTTTCATTCAGGCGGTTTACTCTCTGTTGCACTGGCCGTGGACTTACGTCCCCCAGGTGTTACCTGGCACCTTACCCTGTGGAGCCCGGACTTTCCTCACTCTGAATCCTTACGGACATCAAGCGCGATTGTCTGGCCATCTCAACCGACCATTTTACCGGAGCAGCTTTATTTTTGCTGAAGTTTCAACGCCATGTCATAGGCTTTATTTTTTTTGATACCCAGAATGGACGCTGTGATGCTCGCTGCTTGTTTTAAAGGCACTTCGTTAAGCAAAATTTGTAACACCCGAGCCTGCTCCGTTTCATCGGTGTCAGCCACCGTAGATTCTCCTTCAACAAGCAAAACTATTTCACCTTTTTGATGATTGGTATCCATGATGACAATCTCAACCAATTCCGCTAATGGCAGCGTAACAATGGTTTCAAACATTTTTGTCAGTTCACGTGCCAAACAGGCTTTACGCTCCCCTCCAAATACGGCCAGCATATCCTGCAAGCAACCGACCATCCTTTTAGGACTTTCGTAAAAAATCATCGTCCGCGGCTCGCTCACAAGCTTTTCCAAAGCCTGGCGGCGAGCAGTCACTTTCGGTGGCAGAAAACCTTCAAAAGTAAAGCGTTCAGCAGATAATCCAGAAGCGGATAAGGCGGTGATAACGGCACAGGCACCAGGAATAGGAACGACCTTAATACCCTTTTCACGTGCCATATTGACTAACCGAAAACCCGGATCGCTGATTAATGGTGTGCCAGCATCAGAAATCAGTGCAATTGAATTACCATCCACTATTTTTGATAACAATAATTCACTGCGCTGCTGCTCATTATGTTCGTGTAATGAAATAGTTGATGTTTCGATACCATGATGTTGCAACAGAAATTTGCTATGACGAGTGTCCTCAGCGGCAATTAAATCGACTGAAGACAGAACGTCAATAGCGCGCGCTGAAATATCGGCGAGATTGCCGATTGGCGTGGCAACAATATAAAGTGCGGCTGTGGCGTCTTTCACGGCGTATATCCTGAAAAGAAATATTGATTCTGGTCGTAATATACGCGAACAGGTAAGATGATGCCTTCTCCGAACTAAATTTGATGTA
>CEPI01011978.1_pt1 | contig 31798 bp, 29 predicted proteins | sample 530491 | NCBI WGS metagenome assembly CEPI01 (sample SAMEA2620210, study PRJEB7988) | marine metagenome | isolation source: saline water (ENVO:00002010), including | reverse complement strand
CGCAATTTGCCCGTGCAACCAGCTGCACTGGCTGATTGCCGCGGCAAGGATAAATAATCAAAATGTTTCAAACTGATTCAGCCTTTTTAATCAGCGCAACAGCATGGGCAGCAATACCTTCTTTGCGACCAGCAAACCCGAGTTTTTCGGTAGTAGTGGCTTTTATATTAATTGCTGAGGATTCAATATGCAGATCCGCGGCCAGCAGCTCACGCATCTGTGGAATATAAGGCGCCAGCTTCGGTGCCTGTGCTACCACTGTGGCGTCCACATTGCCAACCTGCCAGCCGGCATTGGTCAAATCATCATATACTCGCCGTAACAACACCCGACTATCGATCCCGGCATATGTCATATCATTATCTGGAAAATGATGACCGATATCCCACCATCCGGCAGCCCCCAGCAAAGCATCACATAACGCGTGAATAAGTACATCACCATCAGAATGTGCTTCCAGACCATGAGAGTGCGGAATAGTTACGCCACCGATAATCAGTACACAGTTTTCGGCAAAACGATGTACATCATAGCCATGACCAATTCTCATGGGGCTTCTCCATTTTCTTGTTGCTGTAAAAACAATGCGGCTAATGCCAGATCCTGCGGCAAGGTAATTTTGATGTTGTCAGCATGACCGGCAATCATTTTCGGGTTATACCCCATAAATTCCATGGCGCTGGCTTCATCTGTAATCCTGATACTGGCCTGTTTAGATTGACTTAAGGCTTCAGACAAAACATTTAAACGAAACATCTGTGGGGTGGCAGCTCGCCATAATCCGCTTCGATCCACTGTCGCCTGGATAGTGTTATTTTCATCGACACGTTTGACAGTTTCCGTTAACGCTACGCCCAGGATACCACCCACCGGGTCATTGCCTAGCTGTTGTAACATCTCATCAATATCGCTATGCCGTATGCAGGGACGCGCCGCATCATGCACTAATACCCAGGGATCATTTTCAGTCAGTGTCTGTAAAAACTGTAAGGCATTGCTGACCGAGTCAGCCCGCTCCACGCCCCCTATGGTCGTATGGATCTGCCAGTGTGGTGGTAAATTCAAAGAAGGCCAATATGGGTCGTTAGCGGATAAAGCGATAACAATCCCTTCAATTCGTGGATGGTTAGCCAGCCGACTCAACGTATGAAATATAACGGGTTGATCATTGAGCAATAAATACTGCTTAGGTCGATCAGACTGCATTCTGCTGCCAATACCCGCTGCCGGGACGACTGCCCAGACTTTATTGCTCATCATCTGGAATATCGATTATATGAAAAAAAGTCTCTTCGGGTTTGACCATCCCCAGTTCACTACGAGCACGCTCTTCGAGTGCATCCAGGCCACTTTTCAAATCAGCAACCTCGGCCGCCAGAACCTGATTACGTTCTTCCAGTTTAGAATTATCAATCCGTTGTTTTTCTACTGTGTGATGCAAACGTAACAGGGCTGGCAAACCGTCATGACTTAACCACAATCGATATTGCAGCATTACAAATATGAAGGTCAGTACAATGAGTACTGTTTTCATGCAACGAATATCATCTAGATGGAAATGCCTGCAAACCAGGGTAAATCGCGGTTGCCCCCAGCTCAGCTTCTATACGCAAAAGTTGATTATATTTAGCCACACGATCAGAACGCGACATCGAACCCGTTTTAATCTGACCACATTGCGTGGCAACCGCCAAATCCGCAATGAAGGTATCTTCAGTTTCACCACTTCGATGTGAAGCAATTGACTTGTAGCCAGCTTCAGCTGCCAAATTCATTGCATTAAGCGTTTCACTCAACGTACCAATCTGGTTCAGCTTAATCAAAATGGCATTGGCAACATTGGCCTCAATACCTTGCTGCAGAATGGCGCTGTTGGTGACAAACAAGTCATCCCCTACCAACTGAATACGGTCACCCACACGTTCAGTTAGTAATTTCCAACCTTGCCAATCGTTTTCATCCATTCCGTCTTCAATGCTGATGATGGGATACTTATTGCACCAGTTTTCCAGCAAATCAGTTAATTCAGCTGCGGTGAGACTACGCTGTTCGGATTCGAGGCGATATAAACCGTCTTTATAAAACTCTGAACTGGCAACATCAAGTGCAATCATGACATCACGACCCGGTTCATAACCGGCCTTTTTAATAGCTTCCATAATCAGTTCCATAGCGGCTTCATTGGAAGCCAGATCCGGTGCGAATCCACCTTCATCACCTACCGCAGTATTCAGGCCTTGCGACAATAAAACTGCTTTTAACTGATGAAAGATTTCAGCACCGGCACGTACCGCTTCCTTAAAGCTTTTGCTACCGACCGGAACTATCATGAATTCCTGGAAATCCACACTGTTATCAGCATGAGAACCACCGTTGATAATATTCATCATCGGCACAGGCAAAGTCACCGCTTTATCGCCACCCAGGTAGCGGTATAAAGGCAGTCCTTTTTCTTCGGAGGCAGCAACAGCGTTCGCCATAGACACAGCTAAAAGAGCATTGGCTCCAAGACGTTTTTTGTTCTCTGTACCATCACAGGCGATCAACTTATCGTCCAGTGCCTTTTGATCAAAACAATCCAAACCAACAACGGCAGCACGCAATTCACTATTGATTGCCTCAACAGCCTTAGTCACACCTTTGCCCAGGTAGCGCAGTGCATCACCATCACGTAACTCAATCGCTTCACGAGCCCCTGTGGAAGCACCAGAAGGCACAGCGGCTCTTCCCATTGCACCACTTTCAAGTATGACATCCGCTTCCACTGTCGGATTGCCACGAGAGTCAATGATCTCACGACCACGAACATCGATAATTTTACTCATTGTTGTCTCCACCTAAAATAAGCTGAAAATGCCAGACACTATTCAACCTCGAATAGTGTTACCTGTTACAGGTAGGCGTCTTCGATAAAATCCTGCTGTTTCACTGTTTTGTCGATAGCAATCAATGTTTCCAGTAAGGCCTGCATTTTGGCTAATGGCCAGGAGTTCGGGCCATCACTTAATGCTTTTTCCGGATCAGGATGGGTTTCCATAAACACGCCGGCAATACCGGCCGCAACCGCAGAGCGTGCCAGTACTGGAACGAATTGTCTTTGACCACCACTTTTGCCACCTTGTCCACCGGGTTGCTGCACAGAATGTGTGGCATCAAATACGACAGGACACCCCATATGACGCATTGTTGGTAAACCACGCATATCTGAAATTAACGTGTTGTAGCCGAATGACGTGCCACGTTCACATAACATGATCTGCTGATTACCGGTGGATTTGGCTTTATCCGCAACATGCTGCATATCCCATGGTGCCAGGAACTGGCCTTTTTTAATATTGACCGGCAACCCCTGGCTTGCCACATTGATTATAAAGTTTGTCTGGCGACACAAAAAAGCCGGCGTTTGTAAGACATCGACCACACTGGCGACTTCAGCCAGCGGTGTGTCTTCATGAACGTCTGTCAAAATAGGCAGACCGAATTCTTTTTTGACCTTTTCCAGAATCGCCATACCCGCTTCAAGGCCGGGACCACGATAGGTTGTAGTGGACGTGCGATTGGCTTTATCAAAAGAGGATTTGTAGATAAACGGGATCCCCAGTTTGTCGGTCATTTCTTTTAACTGCCCAGCCACATCCATGGTCATTTGTTCGCTTTCAATAACACAGGTTCCGGCAATCAAAAATAACGGCTGTTTGCCACCCACTTCATGACCACATAATTGCATTACTGCTGTCCTCGTTTTTTATGATTCGCCACTGCAGCGTTAATAAAACCTTCAAACAGGCGATGGCCATGTCTTGGCGTGGAAGTAAATTCAGGATGAAACTGGCAGGCAACAAACCAGGGATGACCGGGAATTTCGATCATTTCTGCCAATGAGTTATCTTTCGACATGCCAGAAAACACCAGACCGGCATCTTCCAGTTTCTGTTTATAATTGTTATTAAATTCATAGCGATGACGATGTCGTTCAATAATTTCATCGGCACCATAGATCTGTTGTGCCAGTGACCCCGGTTTCAACACACAAGGATACCCGCCCAAACGCATGGTGCCTCCCAGATCCGAATCGTGATCACGCTGTTCAACGCTGCCATCTTCTTTTTGCCATTCAGTAATTAAACCAATGACCGGATCAGGCGTATTGGCATCAAATTCGGTGCTGAAAGCCTTGTTTAAACCGGCTTTGTGACGAGCATATTCAATCACCGCAACCTGCATGCCCAGACAAATACCCAGATAGGGAATATTATTCTCACGGGCAAACTGTGCTGTTGAAATCATGCCTTCAACACCGCGTTTACCAAAACCACCCGGCACCAGAATCGCATCCATATTGGCAATGCTGTCTGTGCCATTTTTTTCGATCATTTCTGAGTCGACATAATGCACATTAACCTTGGTACGGGTATGGATGCCCGCATGTATCAAAGATTCTGAAAGCGACTTATAAGCTTCAGTCAGCTCCATATATTTGCCGACCATAGCGATGTTGACTTCACCCTGAGGATTAGACAGATTTTCATAAACCTGTTGCCACTGACTCAAATCGGCCGGTTTGGCATCCAACCCCAGTTGTTTCACCACAATGTCATCAAGCCCCTGCTTGTGTAACTCCATTGGAATCTTGTAAATACTGTCAACATCAATACAGGTGATAACTGATTTTTCCGGTACGTTGGTGAACAATGAAATTTTACGCCGTTCAGACTCCGGTAATGGACGATCCATGCGGCATAACAAAACATCCGGCTGGATACCAATCGTACGTAATTCTTTAACGGAATGCTGGGTCGGTTTGGTTTTGATTTCACCTGCTGAAGCAATATACGGCACCAGGGTAAGATGTATAAACAGCGCTCTGTCGCGACCTAATTCGGTGGCCATTTGACGAATGGTTTCCAGAAACGGCAGTGACTCAATATCGCCTACTGTACCGCCGATTTCAATCAATGCCACATCCGCATCGCCAGCACCTTCAAAAATGCAGCGTTTAATTTCATCAGTGATGTGCGGAATGACCTGAACCGTATTTCCCAGATACTCACCACGACGTTCTTTACGAATCACATTTTCGTAAATCTGCCCGGTAGTATGGTTATTTCGGCTGGTCATATTGGCATCAATAAACCGCTCATAGTGACCCAAATCCAAATCGGTTTCAGCACCATCATCCGTTACAAATACCTCACCATGCTGCAGTGGGCTCATTGTTCCCGGATCGACATTGATGTACGGATCGAGTTTTACCATCGTGACCTTCAGACCACGGGCTTCAAGAATCGCTGCCAGTGAAGCCGCCGCGATTCCCTTACCGAGAGACGACACAACACCACCAGTGACAAATATAAATTTAGTCATATTATGGAGAGTTTTTGCAATAGCGGCGCAGCCAGAATAGCCACACTCAAAAATATCGACATAAAGTATCAGAATTGCCTGATGGCCTCAATCAAAATCTCCCTGAGAAATACGTTCAATCGTTGGCACCCAGCCAGTTTGGTCCGATTGTGGCTTTACTGTTTTGGCGCAGACATAGCCAACAATTGCGACCAACTCTTGATCTGCAAATAACAATGGGATTGTGTCACGCTGCCAAACCGGGATTTGCCACTCCTGGAACAATTTTTTCAATGATTGGTGATGTGTCTTTCCTGGCAACTGAATTTTTTCGCCCCCCTGACGAAACCGTATCGATAAGCCAGCCTTAAACAGCTCGTCAGATATCCCCTGACCTTTGTGAGCTTCCCAGACTAAACGGCGTTCCGTATCTAATATTTGTGGCTGTTGATCGTAAATCAAATCAGGTGATGTCACGCTTACCGATTCCGGTTCAGAACTTAAATACAGCTTGTTTTGATAGCGTCTGGCAATATAATGATGCCATCTCACTTGCGGTTGACTATCCGCCGCCGCCAGACAAACTTCATCCAGAATACGTTGCAGATTTTTACGTGATGGCAATGCCATGTTTAACGTTGTCATAAAAAAACGCAGTACATTGCGCTGCCGTGCGGCATTCAGCAGCAGTAATTCACTAATCTTTAAGCTGCCTTGCGTGGGATTTGCATCGATGGCAAGCAGATCCTCTTCAGCCAACGCATCCAGCAGCGTTTGGCTTTCTTGCAGATTTTGTGCTGAGCGCGCCAGATTCTGATTTATCGCGGGCCAGCGCTGCTGTAACAAGGGCCAGATCTGATGCCGTAAAAAGTTACGCTGGATATCCGTATTCTGATTGCTTGGATCGTCGATCCACTGGAGCTGATGTAACTTGGCATAGTCCAGTAAATCCTCTCGGGAAATTACCAGAAAAGGCCTGACGATCTGCATTTTCTGCCATCGTGAGATCACTCTCATCGCTCCTAATCCACGAGTTCCTGCACCGCGGAGCAGCTGCAGCATCAGGGTTTCGGCCTGATCCTGTAAATGCTGGCCGGTTAACAACAGATCATCTTTGCCAATCAGATTATTTATCGCCTGATATCGTGCGCTACGCGCAGCCGACTCCATTCCTGATTGATTGATATCTTTTACTGTTACTTTCAACAAATGAAATGGCAGTTGTAATGACTCAGTGATTTTCTGGCAATGTTCAGCCCAATTGGCCGATTGTGCCTGAAGTTGATGGTCGACATGTACGACCTGAATTTTTTGTGGAAATTGATCTCGATGTGTTGCCAGAAAGTGCAGCAACACGTGAGAGTCCATGCCGCCACTGTAGGCAATCCATAAAGTGGACGATCCGCAATATTCGCGGATCGTCTTTACAACTAAATCAGTGTCAAAAGACACTTTGGGGGTCGGAGACAATGATGTTCAACAGGCACTAGCCTTCAAAGGCACCATAATCCAGCAAACGTTGTTGACGACGTTTCACCAGTTCATCAACCGGCATCGCCTGGAGTTGTTTAATTTTGGTATTGATTGCTGTTTTCATGTTTGCCATCAGTGCTTCAGGATCACGATGTGCGCCGCCTAAGGGTTCTTTAACGATTTCATCAATCAAACCCAGAGATTTCAACCGATCCGAGGTCACCCCGAGCGTCGCGGCTGCATCCGAGGCCTTTTCAGCGCTCTTCCAAAGGATTGAAGCGCACCCTTCGGGGGAGATAACTGAATAAATACTGTATTGCAGCATCATTAAATGATCGGCGACGCCAATTGCCAACGCACCGCCGGAGCCGCCTTCACCAATAACAGTACTGATAATCGGCGTTTTTAATTTAGCCATTTCAAATAAATTACGTGCGATGGCTTCACTTTGACCACGCTCTTCCGCACCGATGCCGGGATAGGCGCCCGGGGTATCGATAAAGGTTAAAACCGGCATGCCAAAACGTTCTGCCATTTTCATCACACGCAAGGCTTTCCGATATCCTTCAGGGCGCGGCATACCAAAGTTACGCGCGACTTTTTCTTTGGTATCACGGCCTTTCTGATGACCAATAACAATAACCGGTTGATCGTTAAAACGACCCATTCCGGTAATTAATGCCTGATCATCCGCGTAAGCACGATCGCCATGCAGTTCTTCAAAATCAGTGATCAGATGTTTGATGTAGTCGAATGTATAAGGACGCTGTGGATGACGAGCCATTTGGGTTACTTGCCATGGTGTCAATCCGGAAAAAATGGAACGCGTCAGCGATTCACTTTTTTCCTTAAGCTTCTGAATCTCTTCGGTGATATTGAGATCGCTGTCATTGCTCATGTAGCGAAGTTCATCAATTTTAGCTTCCAGCTCGGCAATAGGCTGCTCGTAGTCAAGGAAATTCAACTGCATTAAAAATTACCTTCGAATCAAAATAGGTCGATTATACACGCACTAGGGCTTGTTGATCTTTCATATCCACCACTGCTGGTTACTATGAAAGATCAACAAGCCCTGTATTTACGCTCAGCTGAGGATTAATTCATCTTCCGCATCGTTATCATCGTCGGTTGCACCCATACGGATTTCCAGACTGAGATCATTGCGTGAATCAGCATTGCGCAGTGCATCTTCCTGAGAAATTTTGCCTTCACGATACAGTGTTAATAACGCCTGGTCGAAGGTAATTGTGCCGGGCTCACTGCTCTCTTTCATGGCGTCTTTAATCGCGCCTATCTGGCCTTTGTTAATCAATTCTGCGATATACGGTGAGCTGAGCATCACTTCAACTGCTGGGACCAGATTGCCATCTTTAATGGAAGGCAATAAGCGCTGCGAAATAATGGCACGCAGATTCAATGATAAATCCATCAGGATTTGCCGATGCATCATTTCCGGGAAAAAGTTAATGATCCGATCCAGCGCCTGATTCGCATTATTGGCATGCAATGTCGCCAAACACAGGTGACCGGTTTCAGAGTAATTAATCGCATGTTTCATGGTGTCCATATCACGGATCTCACCAATCAAAATCACATCCGGCGCTTCACGCAATGCATTTTTTAATGCATTTTCATAAGATAAGGTATCAATACCGACTTCACGTTGCTGCACAATTGATCGCTGATGGGAATGCACAAATTCCAAAGGATCTTCAATGGTCAGAATATGCGATCCTGAATTGCGGTTACGATGACCAATCATCGCTGCCAACGTAGTGGATTTACCACTGCCCGTGGCCCCAACGACCAGGATGAGTCCACGCTTTTCCATCACCACATTCCCGAGAACGGTCGGCAAACTCATTTCTTCAAAATTGGGGATATGCGTACGGATGTAACGAATAACCATTGAAACTTCGCCACGCTGCCGGAAAATATTAACCCGGAATCGACCGACCCCATGGACTGGAACAGCAAAATTCATTTCCAGATTTTTTTCAAATTCAGCGATTTGTTGCTCATCCATCAGCGAGTAGGCCAAATCTTTGACTTCGCCTGTCTGCATTTTCTTACTGCCTACCGGACGTATCACTCCCTGAATTTTGACTTGTGGTTCAGTGGCAGTACAAAAAAACAAATCCGAGGCTTCTTTATCCGCCATCAGTTTCAGGTAAGGCATCATTTCCACGTCAGCAATCCTTAAAAAACGTCTAATTTTCAGTAATCCTACACGATTGCATCAAGCCAACAAAGCAGACTTACCCCGTTAATAGCGCACTGTCACAGTTTCACTGACGGGCAGGTCTGCAAGCTCTTTTAACAGGGTATCGGATGGTGTAATTTGCCAGTCATGCCCCAATCGGATCATCACTTCCGCATTCTGATTGTGATATTTGAGTTCAACCGGTACGACGCCACCACAAAACGGTGTCATCACGGTTTGCATCTGACTGATCCATTGCGTGTCTTCGCCGTTATGTTTCACAGTGAGTTGCAGGACCTTACCGAATAATTCACGGGCTTTCTGCAAGTCATAAACAGACTCGGCGGTACCGGCGAGCCCACCACTAAAATTATCCTGGCCGATCTTGCCCTGAATCACCACCAATTTATCCGGTTGTATAACGCTCTGATACTGCTCATACACATCGCCAAATACCCGTACTTCCAGACGGGCGGTCTGATCATCCAAAGTAATGAACGCCATGCGACTGCCATTTTTGGATTTCATGGTACGAATTGCCACAATCAAACCGGCAGTCAGTAAAGGAATTTCATTACGCTGATAACCTTTGGATTCCGGTGCATCCAGTTCACTGATCTTTTTTGGAATAAATTGAGCCAGTTCATCGGCATAGCGATCAATCGGATGTCCGCTTAGATATAATCCCAACGTTTCTTTTTCAGCGCGTAATAACTGTTCTTCCTGCCACTCTGTCACGATTTCCAGCAAATCTGTCTGCGGTTGATCGGCATGAGACGGCTCGGCCAGACCAAATAAATCATTCTGGCCACTGGCCGCATCACGGCGGTGCTGCTCTGCAATCTGCATTGCCCGACTGAGACTGGCTTCCAGACTGGCGCGATGGCCACCTAATGAGTCGAATGCACCGGCTTTGACTAAAGATTCCATCACCCGACGGTTGATTTTTTTCAGTTCGACCCGGCGGCAGAAATCAAATAATGAGGTAAAAGCTTCCCCTTGTTCACGCTCTGACACAATCCCCGCCAGGGCTGATTCACCCACGCCTTTAATAGCGCCCATGCCATAACGGATAGTGGTTTCATTCTCCACCGTAAATTGAATTTTGCTGAAATTAACGTCCGGTGGTAGCACCGTAAGATTCATATCACGACATTCATCAATCAGGCCAACAACTTTATCGGTGTTATCCATATCCGCTGATAAAACTGCCGCCATAAATGCTGCCGGATAATGCGCTTTCAGCCAAGCTGTCTGATAGGCGACGAGCGCATAAGCAGCCGAATGCGATTTGTTAAACCCGTATTCGGCAAACTTTTCCATCAAATCGAAAATAGGTCCGGCAGTATTTTCCTCAATGCCACGATTTTTGGCACCTTCGAGGAAAATTTGCCGTTGCTTAGCCATTTCTTCAGGCTTTTTCTTACCCATAGCACGGCGCAGCATGTCAGCTTCACCCAAACTGTAGCCAGCCAATACCTGAGCGATTTGCATGACCTGTTCCTGATAAACGATAACCCCATAGGTGGGTTTTAAAACAGGTTCAAGATCCGGATGCGGGTAATCGACTTTGGCACGACCATGTTTACGATTAACAAAGTCATCAACCATGCCCGATTGCAACGGGCCGGGTCGGAACAGGGCTACCAAAGCGATAATGTCTTCGAAATTATCCGGTTGCAGCCGTTTGATAAGCTCTTTCATACCACGCGATTCCAACTGGAATACCGCCGTGGTTTCACAACGTTTCAACAAATCGTAACTGGGCTTGTCATCCAGTGGCAAAAGCGCGATATCAATTTTGTCGGCATCCTCAGCTGGCAACATTGCTTTAACGTTTTTAACCGCCCAATCAATAACCGTCAGGGTTTTCAGACCCAGAAAGTCGAATTTAACCAGACCGACACTTTCAACGTCGTCTTTATCATATTGCGATACAAGCCCGGCTCCGTTTTGTTCGCAATATAATGGCGTGTAATCGGTCAGTTTTTTTGGTGCGATCACCACACCACCGGCATGTTTACCGACATTACGCGTCAAACCTTCTAACTGCAGGGCCAAATCAATTAATGTGCGGACTTCTTCTTCTTTTTCATAGCGCTCTTTAAGCTGCGGTTCTTGCTCCAGCGCCTTACTCAGCGTCATTTTCAGTTCAAATGGCACCAGCTTGGCCAGTTGATCAACCATACCATAAGGATGACCTAACACACGACCTACATCGCGCAATACCGCTTTGGCGGCCATGGTACCGAAGGTAATGATCTGCGAGACATGATCCCGGCCATAATGACGAGACACATAATCGATAACCCGATCCCGACCATCCATACAAAAATCGACGTCAAAGTCAGGTAACGATACCCGTTCCGGATTAAGGAATCGCTCAAACAGCAGATCGTACTGCAGCGGATCAATATCGGTAATTTTCAGCGCATAGGCCACCAGTGAACCGGCACCTGACCCCCTTCCAGGGCCAACCGGAACACCATTATTTTTGGCCCAGCGAATAAAGTCGGCAACGATTAAAAAGTAGCCGGGAAAGCCCATTTCATTGATAACGTCGAGCTCAATCTGCAATCGCGACTCATATTCAGCGCGTTTTTGTTCACGTATGGTTTCATCCGGAAACAACACCGGTAATCGTTCAGCCAGACCTTCAAAGGATTCTTTGGAGAAGAATTCCGCCAATGTCATGCCATCGGGCACAGGAAAGTCTGGCAGGTAATGTTCGCCCAGTGTTAACGGAACATTACAACGTTTAGCGATTTCAACTGTGTTGGTGATGGCTTCCGGAATATCGGAAAACAAGCGCACCATTTCTTCCGGACTTCGCAGGTATTGCTGTTCGGAGTACATCCTCGGTCGACGAGGGTCATCCAGTAACCGGCCTTCGTTAATGCACACTTTGGCTTCATGTGCTTCAAACTGATCGGGTGTTAAAAAACGCACATCGTTGGTGGCGACCACTGGCAAGTCGAGTTGACTGGCAAGCTGTAATGCCTGCTGAATATAACGCTCTTCATCTTCACGGCCAGTACGGATCAGTTCCAGATAAAAACGATTGGGAAACAACTTCATCCAATGTCTGGCAAGTTGTTCAGCTTCTGTCTGGCGACCACCGAGCAGATCACGGCCTAACACACCTTCACGCCCACCACTGAGACAAATCAACCCATCGGTTTGCCCATCCAGCCATTCGGGTTCCAGCATGGGTACACCCAGATGTTGTCCTTCGGTATAGGCTCTGGAAATCAATCGTGACAGATTGTGATAGCCCTCCATCGTGCTGCACAACAACACCATACGCAGGCTTTTTTTACTGTCGTTACTATCGCGCAGCCGGATATCGGCACCCAAAATCGGTTTGACCCCGGCTTGCATGGCAGCACTGTAAAGTTTGACGGCGGCAAACAGGTTATGTTGATCAGTAATAGCAATTGCCGGCATGCCAGACGCAGCAGCGGCTTTGACCAGCGGTTTGATACGGACCAGTCCGTCAACCAGCGAATAATCGGTATGTAAATGAAGGTGTACGAATTGCGAAGTCATGAGACCGTTATTTAATTCAAAGCAAAATGATAACACCACCGGTTGGTGGTAAAAGAGGAATCTCCCGAAAATTTATCAGGTAAGATCCAGTTGTCGATCGGTATCAGGCGCATAGTTGGCTACGGTATAAACCGCCTGTTTCCATTGCTCGCCGGCCATTAATGTATCCCGATCAATCGGATGTCGACCGTGTAGACGAACCAGACGCATATGTCTTAGCGGATCGGCTTCACATTTAAGATTATCCAGCACACTTTCGACCTCCGACGGATTATTGCACAGCAGCAATAAATCACAGCCAGCAGCCAGAGCCGCTTCGGCACGGGCCGTACTGTCACCCATAATTGCAGCACCCGCCATGCTCAAATCATCACTGATGACTGCGCCTTGAAAGCCCATACGTTTACGCAGAATTTCCTGAATCCAGTATGGCGAAAAACCCGCCGGCAGACTGTCACACTTTTCATAAACAATATGTGCCGGCATGATGCCAGCCAGAGTATGTGAGCAAAGTTGTCGGAACGGCAACATATCAGCCTGCCACATATCTTCCAGATGACGTTTATCAACGGGTAATCCCAGATGGGAATCGACTTCCACTGCCCCATGACCGGGAAAATGTTTGCCGACTGCCGCCATTGAAGCCTGTTTCATACCGCTGATATAGGCTGCAGCCAGTTTGGTGACCGCTTGAGGATCACGATGAAACGCCCTATCACCAATCACTTCGCTAACGCCATAATCCAGATCCAGCACTGGCGCAAAACTGAAATCAACACCGACTGCCCGTAACTCTGCCGCCATTAACCAACCCGTCACTTCTGCCTGTTTAAGCGTTTGCTGGGGATGTTGCATGTAATGCTGCCCCAGCGTACCAACAGGTGGTAGTCGACTAAAACCCTCGCGAAAACGTTGAACACGCCCGCCTTCATGATCGACGGCAATAATCAAATGTGGTTGGCGTAACGCATGTATTTCAGTGGTTAACGCAGCAATCTGCTCGGGTGACTCATAATTACGACTGAACAGGATGACACCGCCAACTAATGGATGTTGAAGAATTTCCTTCTCTTTCTCACTGATCGTCAAGCCGACCAAGTCCACCATTAACGGGCCTAATGTCATGTAATTACCTTATTCGTGAATAAAGACTTTCAGGCCTGGTTTGACCAAATCAAACAACGCCAGCAAATCCTGATTATGCATGCGGATACAACCGTGAGATTTGGCGATGCCCATTGGCTCGCTATCCGGTGTGCCATGTATATAAATATAGCGACGCATTGTATCAACATTTCCCAGCCGATTCTTGCCGGGCTCCAATCCGCTTAACCAGAGAATACGGGTTAAAATCCAGTCCTTATCCGGAAACCGTTCAGCCAGCTCCGGGCTGTAGATTTCACCTGTTGGACGTCTGCCGCGAAATACCGTATTAACAGGTTGCCCGGCTCCGATACAGGCGCGAATAATATGCCAGCCTCTTGGAGTAGCCCCTGAATTATGCTGCTCACCAGGACCATTTTCCGCTGTTGAAACAGCCGCCGCAAACAACAGCCGATCATCCTGCCAAAGCTGGCAGAGCTGTTGCTCTATTGAAATGTCCAGATAATGATTTGACATAAAGTTTCGTGAGATTCAGCCTGGGTTTGAGAACGATACCATCAGTGTTTTGAACGGTAGGCACGAGTTACGCCCAGCCAAGTGTATATCTGTGATGCACTAAGCAGCAACAAACTGACAAGAGCAACCCATAAGAAATAATCAGCTAAAGATTCTCGCGGCATTTTCACATCAAGCAATAAAGTCTGATAATGCTGCTGATCAATCGCTTTCATTGCTTCAGCAAACTCTTCCAACGAACCCGCTTCAAAAGCACGGTAAGGCACATTTAAGTCTTTAAAAAAGCTATGTAACTGTCGTTCAGGTGCGCCCTGCCACAAAATGCTTTCGCCGGGCATTTCGTCTAAAGTCATGCCGGTCACTGATCGCAGATAAATCCAATATAAGCTCAGATTGTTGTCGCGTAATAACTGACTGATCTGCTGTTCCTGTTCAGTGGATAAAATTTGTCCGCCATCAGATATCAGCAGCACAATCCGTGCTCCGCGATAGACCTCACCCTCAAACATTTCACCGGCTTTTTTTAATGCAACAGAGATATCTGTTTTTGACAAGCCACGGCCCAACCCACCGGCTTCTATGGTCGCCAGCGTAGTTTCCTTACTATAGGTGAGGGACAAAATTCCCGCAGCCTGTTTGCTGAACAGGACATAACCAAACCGATCATCCGGACGGCTGTTCACAAACTCGGTTAGATAATATCGGGCAACACTGCGCTTACTTTCTTTGAAGTTCATCTTGGTGGACAACCGGAAGCTGTGACGACGGGCAAAGGGTTGATCCATACTACGACTGCGATCCAGTAAAACAATCACCTCTGCCCCTTGTCCACTGCGCTGTACAGTGTGTTCAGGAATATGCGGTCCTGCCAAAGCCATGATTAATGCAGCCAGTGTTGCTGAAGCTAAGACATGTAATGTCAAACCAATGACAGCAGAAACACTATCCCGCGGTAATAAGGCCTGCCAGACAATTTGTTTTTCCGTATTGCGACTCAGCCATGGCAAAACTGCCAAAGGCAGCAGATAAAGCAGATATGGATAAGACCAACTCATGCTTTACAGCTGGCTAACCAAATCAGAGGGAATTCATATCGATAAAATCCATTTCATCGTTATATCAAGTCCAGCCGCAGCTTAATCATGCTGTTTACTGAACAGGCTATAGGGCAAAAAGACCAAAAGCAGCAGAACCAGAGCAATCGATGCCAGCCAGACAAACAGATCATATTTAACCGGCTGCTGACGCATTTCAGAAATTTTCTGCATCTCTTTAATCAGATTCTGTGGTGATTTTGGTGAAGAGATAAACTCAAAACCAATACGTTTAGCAACCGTCTCCATATGGGATTTCTTTTGTGAAGATAAATGCTCAGTGCGCGGCCGATTTTCATTCAATTCGGCGGCATCACCTCGACTTGAAGCATAAACATCACGATGCATGACTTCGTTGATCTCCCAGTATCCATCTATCTCACCAGACTCATTGGTTTTTGGAATCGGCATCAAATCACTGCCACCGATACCAATAATTATTCCTGGGACTTCACCGGGGGTATCGGTAAACTTAGGAAACAGCGTTTCATGTACCGGGGGAGCCTCATGACCATCTGTCAGAAACACCACTGTCGGTTGAGGAGTAATTTCCTTGGCCTGACGAATAGCGGTATAAAGTGCTTTAGACACTTCACTGGATCTGGCCCAGGCCATAGTCGGCTGGAATTGCGACAGCATTTGCATCAGATCATGGTAATTGGCACACACTTCGACCGGCGTCATTAAAATCAGACTACGTGCCTCGGAAAAAATCGCCAGACCTGCATGTGAGCCACACGGCATACTGAGGATCGCCTGGCGGGTGTACTCCTTGGCCCAATCCAGTCGATTAATCTTTTCGTTAGCAAAACTGACATCTTGAACATTCATACTGTCGGTGATATCAATGACAAACAGGCTGTCCATTACGTCCACTTCACGATCAACCGGCGGCAACCACAAGGCTGCCATTATCATTAACAGCCCGAACAACATCACCAATGCCGTTAAAAATATGCGTTTGGGATAACTCAAACTCATGGCAGGTCAACCTTGAATGCCTTGGTTTCAATACTCCGTTCGCTGTATATTTCCTGCTTTTTGAAATCGCCATCCATATCAGGATCTTCTGGCACTAAACGTAATGCCACTTCAAGATTGAAACGCGCATCCCAGAATTCCGGTTGTTGCCTTAATGCACTGCGATAATCCTGTTTGGCCAACTCAACCAGAGGGATCATCCGAGGATCACTAACCTGCATAGTCATGGCTTCACGCAAATTGATATTTCCACGATTGAAGTAAGCTGCAGGCAACCACTGAGCTTGCTGACTGCCCAGCACCAGGGTGTATTGTTCCAAAGCAGCATCCGTTTCTTCCTGACTCACCAGGTATGCACCCTGAGCAAAATGTGCCCGGGGATGATCAGGTATGGATTCGAAATCCTGAGGCGCGGCAACAAAGGCTTCAATTTTGGCTTGGCGCCATATTTGCCAACCGGTAAAAGCCATCAACAGTAAACTGATAGTCAATGTTGCCAGTAATGCCAGTCGAAATAATTTCAATGTGTTACTCATGTGCTTTTCGAACTCCCCAGTAACTGTATAGATGTGAACTCGCCAACGGCAGCATGGCAAGCAATGCTAACCATAAAAACCAATCGGCTTTCGGCTCGTGAGGCACCAACTCTTCAACAATAAGTGTTTGATATTGCTGCTCATCAATTTCATCCATCGCATCAGAAAACTCTTCCAATGAACCAGCCTCAAACGCACGGTAAGGCACGCCGATAGTTTTGAAAAACTCGTGGACTTTGCGTTCAGGTATATCGGTATACAAAATATTGTCATTCTCTGAGGGTTCCAGCGTCATTTCCTGTCTGGACTTGAGATAAATCCAATAAATACTCAGATTCATTTCTTTGTATCGCTTAGTAATCTGTTCCATTGCCTCATCTGTCATCAATTGACCACCATCAGATACCAGTAATACGATACGAGCACCACGGTAAGGCTGATCTTCAAACATGATGGCTGAATTCATTAATGCATCGGCCAGATTAGTATCGGAAAGTCCTTTACCTAAAGAATTCGCTTCAATAGTCGACAGAATGGCTTCCTTACTATAAGTGAGTGGCAACAGATTAATTGAATTGGTACTGAAAAATACAAAGCCAAAACGGTCATCCGGACGTTTTTTTACAAATTCGGTCAGATAAGTTTTAGCAACACGACGTTTGGAGTTATCCCCGGCAACCGAGTAATTTGCCGCCTGTGTGGTGACCGCAAAGGCATCATCCATACTGCGACTGCGGTCCAGCAACAGAACAATCTCTGCCCCTTCACCAAATCGTTCCACAGTGCGTTCCGGTATGGCCGGACTGGCGACAGCAAGTAATAAAGCAGCAATGACAACAGAAGACAGAACTTTCAGGCTCAGACTAATAGTTCGGGATAACGGATCGTGTGGCACCAGTGCTGTCCAGGCCACTGTCTTATCCAGATTATTGTTAAACCACGGCAACAATGCCACTGGCAACAACAACAAAACCAGGGGGAAAGCCCATTCAAGGCCAAGCAGCATCATGCCATCTTCTCCCTCGCCCGGCAGGCACGAGCCAGTTTGATTAAACTGTCAAAATCTGCCGATTGCATTGGATTCCGGCTGAAATAATGGGAGGCTGAATGTTGATAGAACCGGGTGATTTCCGGCTGTAAATCCACCAGCCAGGGGCAGCTGTCCCACAGGTGTTGCAGCTGACTGTATATCACTACCGTGCCAGCACTTTCATTGAACGCGTGGTGCATGACCCGGGTAGCCGAATCGACATCTTTATGACCGAACCAGCGTAGTTTATTCATCGAAAACACAGCCTTAGCAAAGGGTAACCGTTTGCCGGGACGCAGACCTATATGCCAGATTAACCAAATTAACGTTGTTAACAGTGCAACTAACGTGGCATAAGTCAGTTTTTTATGTAATGGGCTGAAATCAGCAGCCAATAACTGATGATCACCCCGCAAGGTCACTGTAGCCGCATCATCTGTAGCGTTCAAAAAAGAACCGGCAGAAAAACTCGCAGAAGGTATCGTCAGTAAATCACCCTGCGAGGTTCTCAATGTATGCGTCGGTGTTTCCAGTTGCCGGGTTTCAGCTGGCACATTGACCAGCAGATAATGTAATTGCAACTGTTCGCCTGTTGCGGCAACTTCCTGCAGATATAGCCAGGGACCATGACGTTTTTCAAGTTGCGGCAGACTATCCTGATCAAGTTCACTGGCATTGACCGGCAAATTTACTCTGGCGATAATCTGGTCACCAATTAACAAACCCCAACTGCGATCCAGTTTGATGGTGACTTCTTCAGCCATAAGCTGGCTGCTAAATATAAAACTGATAATAAGGATCAAGCGGCGCATTGTGTGCATTCCTATGATTTTTTCATTGCGGAGAAATACTGTGTCAACTGTTGTGGTGTCACTTCTCCGGAGACAAAAAGCGGCTTGACGCGATAACGCATAAAACAGGCCGTCAGTTTCTCAAAGTGATCATCCAGTTGCTGTTGCCAGCGTTTCTTGATGCCGGGACGTATCCATACGCTATGGCGTTTACCGGTTTCAGAATCGCGCGTCTCCGTCCAGCCCGCGTGCGAAGGTAAATGATCCACCTCATCATGCTGCCAGACGATAGGCACCACCGTGTAATGCGCCAGCTTGCGTAAGGTGCGATCAACCAGATCGATATCACAGCAAAAATCCGAGGCCAGAAATACGATTGCCCTTTTACTACTGATTAAATCGGCCGCATCAAACAAGCCCTCTGCACCCGGTGCTGTCGGAGGTGCAGCGTTGATGATTTTTTCTGCCGCAACCGCTGGCATACTGCGTTGCCTGGTTGGCATTACGGATACATCTTTACGCCAGATAGCATCAAATCCGGCCATGGCAAAACGATCACCGAATCTGATCGAGCTATGCGCAATCATATGCGCCAATCGGGCAACCCGTTCATTACTGACACTGGAAACCGACATCGATCGGCTCAAATCCGAAAGCAGCCATAAAGTGATGGACGAACGTTGTTGATAACGTCTTACCAGCCATCGTTCCTGATTTCCCAGAGCGGAATCAGCAATATTGGTACGTAAACTGGCGCGTACATCCAGACGCCGTGGATCCGGATAATCAAATAAATCAGCGAAACCGGCAAAACGATCACCGCTGCCCAGCGCTGTTCCGCTATGTGCACCGGGCACATGACCAAACACCTTATCCGGAAAGCGATAGCTAAACTCCTGAGGTTGTATAGGCTTCATCAGAATGCCTTCTTACGGTGTGGCTATATGATCGCGTAACGCCTGAATAAATTGTGGCATCAGCTGTTCACGGCGGCCGTCATAGACCGGAGACAGGAACACACGATGTGTAAGTGAAGGCAGTAAAACAAAATGGATATCATCCGGCAGCACATGATCGCGTCCTTCCAGCCAGGCACAGACTTTCGCCGCCCTTACCATTGCTGACATACCTCGCACACTGGCACCAGCAACAACAAGATCTTCAACATAGACATCCGTCAGCGTAATACCGAGTTTATGTGGTTCCCAGCTGGCATCCCAAAGACGCACTACATAGTTTTCAATTTCCGGTGAAACATACACACTATTTTGAATATCACGATCCAGTTCATTGAGATCACGATAATTTAATATTGGGGCACCAATGGAACTGAGCAATGCATCCACATCATGGAAGGCTGGATCAAAAATCAATTTACGGCGTGACTCGTCTTCCAGTGGACGGCTGATGTTGATTTCAAACAGAAAACGGTCACGGGCGGCAGCACTCAGTTCAAAAGTTTCTTCTTTTTCGACAGCATTTCGATCAGCAAACACAATCATATGCGGGAATCGGTATTCTTTACCGAATGCTTCAGCACTGCGTTCTGCCATCGCTCTGAGCAGCAAAGATTGAACTTGTGGACGGGCACGGTTGATTTCGTTAAAGAAAAACACGGCGGTTTCTTCACCTTTGGCAATCAGCGGGCCAGGTTCAATGACCGGTTTACCATCCGCATTCACCCAGGCGCTGTAAAGCAGATCGTTAGGCATTAAATCAACACTACCCTCAATACGGCCAAATGCGCCACCCAATGCTTTGGAAAAAGCACGCAGCAAAGTGGTTTTACCCACCCCGACACCACCTTCGAGTAATACATGTCCGCGAGCATGTAATGCGATGAGAATCAAACGAATGGCCTGTTGCTGACCAATCACCACATCATTGACCACTTTTTCCAGTGCCAAAGCGTGTTCACGAGCAGTATCCAATTGCTGCTTATCCGACATTCTCTCTCCCCTTTAATAGGTAATATTTATATATTTAAGTTTACTCACCCAAACTGATTGAGTAAGTAAGTTACTTTAGCTTTTTAAACATGACGCCTTATCAGGTGACGACAGCAAAAGCACAAAAATCCCGTTGCTGTGTCTTTGCCTGTGAACTCACCATTGGCTAATCAAGATTATGCTTTTGATTCATGCAGGAATCTATCACCAAACAGTCTGATATGAAACCAAGCTGATGATACGAAACTGAACGTATAACTTAATGCTTGATGAGGTAAGCCGACTGCTTAACTTTCACATAGCTTTTTTATGATGTTCATTAAACCTTGAAAGCGCAATCAGCACATCAGATATTTGCCCATGGACATCGGGCAAATTTCCCGTGTGTTGAAACCAGGCTTTGCAGCGTGGATATCTGCGCCTAGACTGTGTTGATTGTAAATACGGATAAATCATGAATCTCAGACTGCAACTTTTCTTTAGAATCATGTTGATAGGCTTTATCTGTCTGGTGTGCAGTGCTGGATATGTTCTGTACCAGACCGACCAACAGGCTAAGCTGGAGGCTGATTTAACCGCGCAGCGAATAGAAAAACAGCTCACCCAGCAATTGTTAAAAATGTTTTCCCGTTATGACTATTCAGTTGCCTTTCCCGATACGGATATTCTGCAACAACTCAACGGCGTGCCTGGTTCCTGTGTGCAGTTTTTGTCTCGTACAGAAAGCCGCCGTCGCAGCTTGTGTAATGAAGTAGTACACGATGAAACGCGTTGGCCAAATTGGTTCGGCGAAATTTATCAACAGTTGTTTAATCCCAGCTACGAAGCCAGCCGGCGTTTTTCATTTAACGCTATAACCTATGGCAGCATTCTGGTTTCGTTGAATGTTGAAATGGAAATTGCCCGGGCCTGGAGTAATCTGCGGGCAGTCTTCGGTATTTTATCTGTAAGTATTCTGGCGGTATCGTTACTGGTGTTTATGACAATTAATCAACTGTTACGTCCGGCACAATTGATTGTTCGAGGCCTGGAAAAAATGCAACAGGGCGAGCTGCAAACCCGTATTCCCAGTTTTGAAATCGGTGAATGGCGCCGTACCAGCGAAGCGATTAATGCACTGGCATCTACCCAGCAACAGATCATGAATGAAAACCGCCAACTGGCACTAAAACTGATTAATGCACAGGAAGAAGAACATCGGTTTATCAGTCGTGAGTTACATGATGAATTCGGTCAATGTCTGGCCGGTATCAATGCCCTGACCACATCCATCAGCCAGACAGCTCGAAAGGATTGTCCATCCATACTCAGCGAAACCGAGGGTATCAGCCATATTACGGCGCATATGATGTCCGCCCTACGTGGATTACTGACACGTTTACGTCCCGCTGATGTCGATGAGATTGGACTGACACGAAGTCTGGATAAGCTGATTAAAAGCTGGAACCAGCGGACAGGCGGTGAAACACGATTTACCCTGCAGATTGATGATGGAATGGATATCCTGCCTGAACCATTGCCCGTCAATTTGTACCGTATTGTGCAGGAGTCATTGACCAATATTGCCAAACATGCCCGAGCCAGTGAAGCCAGTATCCAACTGAAATATGTTGATCCACATCAGCTTATCCTGGAGGTAGAAGATAATGGCAAAGCCAAGCGGGAAACGTTAAATCAGAACATGGGAGTGGGACTACTCGGTATCGCAGAGAGAGTAACTGCGCTCGGCGGTAAAATAACCATGGATACTCACAACGACGGTGGTTTAAAACTGCTGATCGAGTTACCCGTTAATCCGCCAGCAGAATCACTAACAGAGAACTTGCATGACTGAAAAAATGATTCAAATCTTATTAGTGGATGATCACGCCATTGTGCGGGAAGGATATCGTTCATTATTGCAAAAGCAACCTAATTTAACCGTGATAGCCGATGCTCGGGATGCTGCTGAAGCCTATCAGAATTACAAAACCTTTCAGCCGGATGTGGTGATCATGGATATCTCGATGCCGGGACAAAGTGGTTTGGAAGCCATTTCACGTATTCGGCAATATGATGCTCAGGCACGGATTCTGGTGTTCAGTATGCATCAAAACCCCAGCTTTGCCTTGCAGGCCATCCGCGCAGGCGCGTTGGGTTATGTCACCAAAAGCAGTGATCCAACTTTATTGATTCATGGAATTTATGAGGTTTACGAAAATAACCTCAGTCTCAGTCCTGATATTGCACAGGCGCTGGCCTTGGAAAAACTGGGTCAGGACAAAGCCAGATTAGATGATTTAACGGTGAGGGAGTTTGAGATTTTACGTTTATTGCTGGAAGCCAAGAATAATCAACAGATAGCCGATATTCTGAATATCAGTCCGAAAACGGTTTCCAATTCACATTACATTATCAAACGTAAACTTGAGGTTAACTCGGATATTGAACTCACCCGCCTCGCCATTCGCATGAAGTTATTAAACTTGCGCGATTTAATTGACGAAGCGGAGTGAATCCAAATTTATCGATAAGCGTTAAGCTGCCTGATCCTTCTCATCAAACTCGTTTCTGATCAGATAATCAAACGCACCTAATGCGGCTCTGGCACCCTCACCCATTGCCATAATGATCTGTTTGTATGGAATGGTGGTCACATCGCCGGCCGCAAACACGCCCGGCATTGATGTTGCCCCGTGAGAATCAATTTCAATCTCACCATATTTACTTAACGTTAGGGTATCTTTCAGCCAATCGGTATTAGGCAGCAAACCGATTTGAACAAACACACCTGCCACATCAACATGATGTGATTCTTCTGTGGCCCGATCTTTATAATTCAGACCGTTCACTTTTTTGCCATCGCCAGTGATATCCATGGTTTGCGCGCCGATAATGACCGTAACGTTGTTCAGACTATGCAATTTTTTCTGCAATACCGCATCAGCTTTCAATTGGTCTGCATATTCCAGCAAGGTGACATGACCGACAATACCGGCCAGATCAATCGCCGCTTCCACACCGGAATTACCGCCACCGATAACCGCAACATGTTTGCCTTTAAACAACGGGCCATCACAATGCGGGCAGTAAGCCACACCATGCCCCCGATATTCACTTTCTCCGGGCACACCCAGCTCACGCCAGCGTGCACCGGTCGCGATAATAATCGATTTACTGAGCAACTTAGCGCCACTTTCCAATTCTACTTCAATCATTTTGCCTTGCTGGCGTAACTTGTTAGCACGCTGCAGTTTCATCACGTCAACTTCATATTCCTTGACATGTTCTTCAAGTGCCGCGACCAGCTTCGGGCCTTCCGTTTCTTTAATCGAAATAAAGTTCTCAATTGCCAGGGTATCCATGACCTGTCCGCCAAACCGCTCAGCCACTATGCCAGTACGAATACCTTTACGTGAAGCATAAATGGAAGCTGAAGCACCTGCCGGACCACCGCCAATGATCAACACATCATACGGTGCGCGCTGGTTGATTTTTTCAGCTTCACGCTTGATTGCACCGGTATCCAGTTTGCCAATGATTTCGGCCAGCCCCATTCTTCCCTGACCAAATACCTGACCATTCAGATAAACAGTAGGCACAGCCATGATCTGACGCGATTCTACTTCTTCAGGATATAACGCACCATCAATCATAGTGTGATGAATATTCGGATTTAACACCGCCATCAAATTTAACGCCTGTACTACTTCCGGGCAGTTCTGGCATGACAGTGAAATATATGTTTCAAACACAAACTCACCGTCGAGTTGTTTGATTTGCTCGATGACTTCAGGCTCGGTCTTCATTGGATGACCACCGGTGTGCAGCAATGCCAAAACCAGCGAGGTAAATTCATGACCCATCGGAATACCGGCAAAGCGGATGTGCTCCTGACCTTCCGGTTGTTTCACCCGGAATGATGGTTTACGCGCATCGTTGTCTGCATCGGAAAAACTGACTTTGTCAGACATATCTGCAATTTCAACCAGCAGTTCTCGCATTTCCTGAGATTTTTTGCCGTCATCAAGTGACGCAATGATCTCTACAGGACGTTGCAGATTCTGCAGATAAGTTTTTAATTGTGCAGCAATATTTGCATCCAACATAAGGCACCTGCCTGTGTAAAATTCTATAAATATTTGGGTGTTGTCCGGACCGATCGGCCCGGACACACGTGATCCAACGGATCAAGAAATTCTAAATTCAGATTTTCTTTAGATTTTGCCAACCAAATCCAGCGATGGTGACAAGGTTTCTTCACCTGGCTGCCAAGAAGCTGGGCAAACTTCACCATCATGTGAGGCAACATACTGAGCAGCCTGGATTTTACGAACCAGTTCTTTTGCACTACGGCCGATACCCAGATCGTGAACTTCACACACTTTGATCACGCCTTCCGGATCGATAACAAATGTGCCACGCAGCGCCAGACCTTCTTCTTCAATCATGACTTCAAAGTTACGGCTGATCGCACCAGTCGCATCACCCAGCATCGGGAAGTTGATTTTCTTGATGGTTTCAGAAGCATCGTGCCAGGCTTTATGAGTGAAGTGGGTATCAGTTGATACTGAATAAACTTCAACACCCATTTCCTGCAATTTTGCGTAATGATCAGCTAAATCGCCCAGCTCTGTAGGGCAAACAAAAGTGAAATCGGCTGGATAAAAGAATACAACTGACCACTTTCCTTTCAGATCGGCATCAGTAACCGGTACGAACTCGCCTTTGTGAAATGCAGTGGTTTTAAACGGTTTAATGGTAGTATTAATCAAAGTCGACATGGTCTACTCCTTGTTGATTGTCAAAAGCGACAGGGTCATTCTAGGGCTCGAAAATACAACGGTCAAACAACTTAATTCTATTAATATAATCGGAATTAGCGATTTGAGTTGAGGCTGTATAAAAAAAGCCCCTGGAGCTTAGCTCCAGAGGCTTTTTAAGTACATTTGAACCGAAATTAACGGTTGCAGATATACATGGTTACTTCAAAACCGAAACGCATATCTGAATATTCTGGTTTAGTCCACATAATCATTTCTCCATTCTATTTTTAAGGGTATCGCAATCCGCTTTTCTGGATAGCGTGAAAAAGATATTACGCCGCAAAAAACAGAACACTATCAGACATACTCTTGATCGGTCTCAGGATTTTACTGATTCACCCAGTTTATTGACGATAACTTTTATCGCCGTAGTTAATTGGGTTAACTGTTCTGAGCTGATGATATAAGGCGGCATCACATAGATCATTGAACGAAATGGCCTTATCCAGACACCTTGCTCCACAATAAATCCCGGCAACCAGTCCATAAAACTGTCGAGAGGCTGGTTCAGTTCAACCACCCCTATTGCCCCTTTGACCCGAACTTCTTTTACTAACCAATGAGAAGCTAATTCACTGAGTTCATCAGTCAGTTGGGATTCAATATTCAACACCAGTATTTGCCAATCTGATTCAAGCAAAACATCAATACTTTCACAGGCGACCCGGCAGGCCAGCGGATTTCCCATAAAGGTCGGACCATGCATCAACACACCCTGCCCGTCGGCTGAAATACCCTGTGCCACTTTAGTCTGACATAAGGTGGCTGCCAGAGTCATATAACCGCCAGTTAACGCCTTACCAAGGCATATAATATCCGGCACCACACCGGCAGCTTCGTAAGCAAACAAATGTCCCGTGCGACCAAAGCCTGTGGCGATTTCATCAAAAATCAGCAACACATTGTGCTGGTCACATAACGATCTGAGTTCACGCAGATATTGCGAACAATAGAAACGCATGCCACCAGCACCCTGAACCAATGGCTCAACAATCACCGCAGCTAATTGTTCATGGTTGGCTTCGATTAAATCACGCATTTCGGCAATATCACTGTCCTGCCAATCGGCGTCATTACGACAGGTTGGCGCCGATGCAAACAGGTGCTGAGGTAACACATTGGCAAATTGGGAATGCATACCATTGACCGGATCGCAAACCGCCATCGCACCAAAGGTGTCGCCGTGATAGCCACTTCTCAATGACAGCAATTTTTGTTTATCCACTTCACCTTGAGCAAACCAGTATTGAATCGCCATTTTAATGGCAACCTCAACAGACACCGACCCGGAATCCGCAAGAAACACATACTGCAACGCATCATCGGTAATATCGATTAAGCGTCGTGCCAGACTGACAGCGGGATCATGGGTTAATCCGCCAAACATCACATGCGACATTTTATCGAGTTGATCTTTAGCAGCCGCATTTAATCGTGGATGACCATAACCGTGAATGGCGGACCACCAGGAAGACATGCCATCAATAATTTGCCGGCCATCCGCCAGCGTTAAATAAACGCCTTTTGCTGAAACCACCTCGTGCAATAATGGTGGGTTTTGCACACTGCTGTATGGGTGCCAGAGGTGTTTCGCGTCAAATTCGAGATTATTAAGTTCAGTCATGGAGGAGATTCAATCACAGCTTAAGCGCCGGGTAAAACAAAACTGCCCGTTAAAAACTTAACGGGCAGTTTGAGGTACGAATTTAGTGAACAGTTTATTTGGTCACGCTAAAGCTCTCACCACAACCACATTCAGAAGTGACATTCGGATTTCTGAATTTAAAGCTTTGGTTCAGGCCTTCCTTAACGAAATCCAGAATCATGCCTTCCAGTAAAGGCAAGCTGTCTTTATCGACAACTACTTTGACATCGTCCTGCTCGATTATCATATCGTTAGCCGCAACCGCATCGGCATAATCAAGCGCGTAGCTGTAACCCGAGCAACCACTTTTAACCACACCGATACGCAAGCCGATTCCACTATTACGTTTGGCGACCATATCACGTACGCGTTTTACTGCTGATTGTGTCAATGTAATTGTTGTCATTTCATTACCTGTTCATCAAATGGTTAAAACGACTGGCTTCTTTCTCAATTACGACAGCCAGCTGTTCGATTTGTTCTTTAGTATTTTCCAGTGCAACACTGACTCGGACAGCCCCCAGGGCCGTCATATCATCTACTCCCATTGCCTTAAGCACATGACTTGGTATCTGCCGGCCGGTACCGCAGGCCGAACCACTGGAAACCGAAAAACCTTTTCGATCCAGTGACATCAGCAAAGTGTCTGAATCGAAGCCTTGCAACGAAAAAAACACTGTATTGGGCAAACGTTCTGTCGATTGGGCAAAAATGGTAACGCCCGGGATCACTCTTAATCGTATTTCCAGTAAATCTCTTAATTCACGGCAATGCTGTTGATAATGGGTTAATTGCTGTTTGGCTTTTTCAGCCGCTGCTCCAAAGCCCACGATTGCAGCAACATTTTCGGTACCACTGCGTTTTTCATGCTCCTGACCGCCGCCTAACACATATGCAGGCCAGTCGAGTTTTTTATCGACAATCAAGGCGCCGATACCTTTTGGACCGCCGAATTTATGCGCCGACAAACTCATCATCTGAATACCGGCAGCCTGAAAATCAATATCCAGTTTGCCAGCCGCCTGGACAGCATCGCAGTGAAACACGATATCGCGGGCTTTGGTCATCTCGGTTAACTGTGCAATATTCTGCACCACACCCGTTTCATTATTAGCCCACATAACGGAGACCATGCGGGTATCACCGGTTAACAGGGTTTCGAATATCTCGATATTGATCAATCCATCAGCATTCACCGGAAGGAACAACACTTCAAAGCCCTGTTGCTGCAAGCGTTTTGCCGGCTCTAAAACAGCGGGATGTTCAGTGCTGCCGATTAAAACGCGCCCGCTATCGAACAGCTGGGAAACACCACTAATGGCCTGGTTATTGGATTCAGTGCCGCCGCTGGTAAAAATGATTTGATCAATTTCCACATTTACCAAATCAGCAACTTGCTGACGAGCATGGTCAATCGCCGCATGGGTATACCGACCAAACCGATGGCTGCTTGAGGGATTACCCTGTTGCTGTTTAAGGTACGGCAGCATGGTATCCAGTACACCTTCAGCCAGGCCGGTTCCAGCATTATGGTCGAGATAAGCAAAAGACATGAGACTCAGTCTGTTATTTCAGAGTGCATCAAACTTGATGACTTTTTCACCGCTATTTCGGCTGTTCAGGCTACGCTCGTAATCACTTACGACATGATGCAATGTAATGCCAGCAAGATAAACACGGATCTGATCACTCAGGCTCTGCCACAGTTCATGGCTGAGACATTGCTCTTCGGCATGACAGTTATGTTTTCCCTGACATTGCGTACTATCCACTTTTTCATCAACCGCTGAAATCACATCCAATACTGTAATTTCTGTCGCCGCACGACTCAATTTATAGCCACCGCCCGGTCCACGTGAACTGCTCACCAAACCTTGCTTGCGTAATCTGGCAAACAATTGTTCCAAATAAGAAAGTGAGATGCCCTGCCGCTCGGAAATATCTGCTAGCGTGATCGCGCCAACACCGTAATTAAGACTTAAATCGAGCATCGCTGTCACAGCATAGCGACCCTTAGTCGTTAAGCGCATATTGATTTCCTATCACAAACTATTTGGATAGTTTTTCATGTCCGACTATTTTAGTCAACTTTAGCAGAATCAGACTCTTTATCCAGTTCGCAGCCATCTAATTCCGGCATGGAAACTTCTGGTATTTCACCGCCAAGACGGTGAATTGTCTGGCACATGGCATCCATGCGTTTTTCCATTAAATGAATGTGCTCAATCAAACCATGAATCGCTGAGGCAACAGGATCAGGCGTTTGTGTGGAAGTGCCGTAAGCATCAAATCCAACAGACTGTGCCAGCTTTTCCTGGGCTTTCTTATCCGGATTTTTCTGGCTTCGCACCACTCGGCCGGGAATACCAACAACAGTTTCGTTGGCCGCAACATCCTTGACCACAACCGCATTTGAACCAATCCGGGCACCTTCATGGACAGTAATCGGACCAAGCACCTTTGCGCCGGCACCCACCACCACATTATTGGTCAGGGTTGGATGACGTTTACCGCCTTTCCATGAAGTACCGCCCAGCGTGACCCCGTGATAAAGAGTGCAATCATCACCAATTTCAGCGGTTTCACCAATCACCACACCCATACCATGATCGATAAAAAACCGTCGGCCAATTTTAGCCCCCGGATGAATTTCAATCCCGGTCAGCCAGCGACCAATAGTCGACATAAACCGAGCCAGCCACATCCAGCCCTTTTTCCATAACCAGTGGCTGAAGCGATGCAGGGTTAATGCGTGTACACCAGGATAGGTAGTAACGATTTCAAATACATTGCGCGCGGCGGGATCTCTGTCAAATACACAGTAGATATCTTCCTTAAAACGCTGCCAGCGGGTCACATGTAATTGATCGTTCATTTTGAACTCCTCGCTTTGGTCTCTGCTGCACGCAAAATGCCATGCAAAATCTGAACTTCGTTTCGGTCAAGATCTGCCCGGTTAAATAATCGGCGAATCCGCCGCATTAAATAGCGTGGATTACTCGGATCTAAAAAGCCTATTGTGGTCAGGCTTCGCTCAAAATGGTCATATAAATGCACCAGATCTTCAGCATTAATCGCTTCCCGTTCCTCACCAATGCGACCACGTTCAATCGTCGGGGTGAAGCTCATGCGTAATTCATAAGCCATCACCTGGACAGCGGCCGCCAGATTCAATGAGCTATATTCCGGATTCGCCGGAATATTCACCAGTGTATGGCATAGATCCAGTTCATCATTTGATAAACCCGAATGCTCGCGACCAAATACAATAGCAATATGGGTGTCATCATCATATTTTTCAAGCGAGGTAACCGCTTCCCGCGGATTCATTAATGGTACGGCCAGATGTCTTAGCCGGGCGCTCATGCCAAACACATGCTGGCAGCCAGTTATAGCTGACTCCAGGCTGTCGTGAACGACGGCTCTGGCAAGCACGTCATCCGCTCCGGATGCCCGCGTAGTGGCTTCAGCACTGGGATAGATTTTCGGTGAGACCAGATGCAGATTGGTTAAGCCCATGGTCTTCATTGCCCGGGCCGAGGCACCAATATTGCCTGGATGTGTGGTGCCTACTAATACAAAGCGAATCTGATCTAAAAGCTTCATGCAGTTTTCCTGGTGATAAACATCGCGTCACCGTAACTGAAAAAACGGTAACGTTGCTCAATGGCGTGATGGTAGGCTGACATTATATGCTCGCGTCCGGCAAAGGCTGAGACCAGCATCAATAAAGTCGATTCGGAAAGATGGAAATTGGTGACCATCGCATCGACCGAACGAAATTGATAGCCTGGGTAAATAAAGATATCAGTTTCGCCGGAATAGGCGGCAATTTCACCACCTCGTGACGCACTCTCCAAAGCTCTGACACTGGTGGTACCCACGGCAATCACTCGTCCGCCTTTTTCACGGGTTTGACGAACCTTTTCACAAACAGTATCGCTGACTTCAATACGTTCAGAGTGCATTTGATGGCTACGAATATCCTCAACCCGCACCGGCTGAAATGTTCCTGCACCAACATGCAAAGTGACTTCGGTCATGTCGATACCGCTGTCCCGTATACGCTGCATCAGTTCATTATCAAAATGCAGTCCGGCAGTCGGGGCAGCTACTGCACCGATTTGCTTGGCATAAACGGTTTGGTAACGATCCAGATCATTTTTATCAACTTCACGCTCTATATATGGAGGTAACGGTAAACGTCCATATTGTTCGAGCGCCTCAATTACATCGCCTGCAATATCAAACTTAAGTTCAAATAACGCATCCTGACGTCCCAGAACCTCGGCACGAAGCTCGTTTTCAAGGATTAAAATTCGCCCTGCTCCGGGAGACTTACTGCTACGAATATGCGCCAGGACGTGTTTATCGTCCAATATCCGCTCCACCAACACCTCAATCTTCCCGCCGGTTTCTTTTTCGCCTAACAGGCGAGCAGGAATGACTTTGGTGTTATTGAACACCAGCAAATCATTGGGTTTGAGTAAATCCAGAAAATCGCTGAATTGGCGATCGGCCAATTCACCATTGTTACCATCAAGTGTCAGCAAGCGGCTGGCAGTTCGATGTTTGGACGGATACTGGGCGATTAACTCCGGCGGGAGTTCAAATTGAAAGTCGGTACGATGCATGGCGAGATCATAGCAGAGCTATTGTGTTTTTCGTTAGGTAAAATCTAGTTCAAGCAGGAAAATAGCATCAAAAGGTAAAAACGGGCTTTCATAATCGAACAGCCCTCGTTATAATGCTCGGCTTGTTGCCGGGGTGGCGGAACTG